>ERZ791720.519-NODE-519-length-20712-cov-13.9239_pt1 | contig 20712 bp, 9 predicted proteins | sample MGYA00510048_ERZ791720 | MGnify/ENA primary metagenome ERZ791720 (study PRJEB30046, sample SAMN00715142) | human gut metagenome | study: EMG produced TPA metagenomics assembly of the A metagenome-wide association study of gut microbiota in type 2... | reverse complement strand
TCTTTAGGTAATAACAAAGCCCCAGCTTGTGAAAGTCGGGGCTTTGTGCGTAAAAGAAAGAAGGGGTGCATTTTGACACACCTTCTTATAATAATATCTCACTCGTAATGTCTGTCCGATATCACGGTTATGGCTGCTTCTTTTCTTTGTATTCCGAAGGGGTTACCCCTACAATCTTCTTGAAACAACGGCTGAAGTATTTCGGGTCATTGAATCCCGTCATATAAGCAATCTGCGAAATATTATATTCACCGCTGTCGAATAACTGTACCGCTCGTTTGATGCGTATCTGGCATATGAAATTCACAGGCGACAGTCCCACTATTGATTTTAGCTTCTGATAGAAGATAGTTCGGCTCAACAAGAGTTTTTCTGCGAATTGTTCGATGGTCAGATCCGGATTGTCCATCTGTTCTTCCATGAACTCCATAACTTTTTCCATAAACAGTTTGTCGTGCGGGGTTATTTGCGGTTGTGACGGTTCCGGAATGTCATCCGTTAAAGCTACGTCTTTGCCTGCGGTTAGCTTGGCCATGTACATCTCTTGCAGTTCTTTGCGCTGGCGTAAAAGAGAGGTGATACGGATTTTCAGGTAAGTGGAACTGAAAGGTTTGGTGATGTAATCGTCGATTCCGTGTTCCAATCCGGCGATACGGTCGTCCAAAGAAGCCTTGGCGGACAATACGATGATAGGAATGTGGCAGATATTATGGTTTGCCTTAATCTGCCCTATCATCTCCAGACCATCCATTATCGGCATCATAACGTCGCTGATAATGAGGTCCGGCACATTGTCGATGGCACGTTGCAATCCTTCCTTTCCATTGGAAGCGGTTATCACATTATAGCTGCCGGACAGACTGCTCTTGAGGAAATGCCTTAATTCATTGTTATCCTCCACTACTAATATGGAATTACAGTCGGAATCAGTCATCTCCGTTTCTTCCATGTATGCGTTTTCTCCGTCTAAACCGTTGGCTGCGGAAACGGTTTCCTGTTTGTCGTCATCCAATATGAACTCGGCTTGCATGTCTTCTTCGAACACTTTCTGTTGCAGGGGTAAGGTTACAGTGAAAGTACTGCCGACGCCGGGCTGGCTGCTTACCTGAATGCTTCCGTGATGCATTTCCACCATTTCCTTCGCCAATGACAGGCCGATACCGGAAGAGGGCTGTAGAATGTTCTGTTTCACCAAAGACTCGAAACGTTGGAATAACACACGCTGCTTGTCGGGCACGATGCCTATTCCCTCGTCTTTCACTTCTATATCGACCGATTCTTCTTTCGGGATAACCTTTATGGTAATCGCTTTGCCGGGAGACGTATATTTGAATGCATTGGATAGCAGATTAAAGAATATTTTTTCAAATTTGTCCTTATCTACCCATCCATATACGGACTGTACAGGTGTCACCAGCCGGTAATCCATATTTTTCTCTTTGGCGATTAGTTTGAAGTTGTCCATTGATTTCCGTAACAATGAAATCAAGTCTTTCTTTTCTACTAACAGCTTCATTTTCTGGTTTTGTATCTTACGGAAATCCAGTATTTGGTTCATCAGGTGAAGCATGTGCTCGGTGTTTTGATGCACTACGGTAAGATATTCGCGCACGGTGGGCGAGAGCGGTTCATTCTCCAGTACTTCTGCGACGGGACTGCTGATTAGGGTTAAAGGTGTGCGCAGTTCATGAGAGATGTCGGTGAAGAAACGCAGTTTGATGTCGGTGAGCTGTTTTTCCATATCTACCCGGTGACGCAGGCGGTATATGTAGAATAACACATAAACAATCGTTGCCGTGAAAAGGATAAATAGCATGGAATAGAACACCCATGCCCAGTAAGTTTCCCAGAAAGTGGGGAGTACTCGTACGGGAAGGGAATATATGTTGTCCGTCCATACCCCGTCGCTATTGGTGGATTTGACCTGGAGACGGTATTCTCCGGCCGGCAGGTTGATGTAGCTTGCCGAGCGGTTGTTGCCGGCTTCATTCCACTCTTTCTCCAATCCTTCCAGACGATAAGCATATTGAATGTGCTCGGGAGCGACATAATCAAGGGCGGCAAACTGAAAAGTGACGTTTCTTTGCGATGCTTTTAACTCCAGCGCGGCCAGATTGTCAATCGACTGCTCAACCGGATGCCCCTGTATCCTGAGGTTGGTAAAGATGATTGGCGGCACATAACTGCTTTTTTTCATCTTGTCGGGCATTACCTCCAAGAAACCTTTATCGGTTCCTAAAACAATTTGGTGACGGGAATTTATTACGGGTAAGGCTTCCGAGAAATTGAAGTCTTGATAAGTTGAATTTAACTGATAGTTCTCGAACGTTTCTTTATCAGGGTTGAACTTGGACAATGCTATCTCGGACACGAACCATAGCTGACCGGAGTTATCTTCTATCATGGAAAGCATTAAATCCGAAGCCAATCCGTCCTTCTTGTCATATCCTTTGAATTGGATATTCTCTCCAAGCAGTGGTCCGGATATGATTTTATTGACTCCTCCAGTAAAGCTCATTATGTATGTCGTATTATGCCTGTCTGTGTAAATCTGCATAATATCGTTTGCGTTCAGACTGTGAGCATCACCCGTCCGGTGATTGTTCCTGTAAAATTTGATTTCTTCGGGACGCTTGAAGTCGCTCGCAAACGTAATTAATCCGCTGGTGGTTCCTATAAAAATAACTCCTTCGGGGCCGCCTGCAATATTACGTATTTTTGTTCCGTAGGTTGTGGGGTAATTTTTCAGTTCGTTATTGCAGTTGATAAATTGTATCTCTCCATTTCCGGTTTGCTTTATCAGGTTCAGTCCGCCGCCGAAACATCCTACCCAGATACGTTTACGGGTGTCCTGGAAAATGGTGTAGATGTCGTTGCCGCTAATGCTGTAAGGCTCTTCGGGGTTGTACTGATAGTGATGAACGGAGTATTTGCCGGTATCTTGTTTTTTTAGCAAATAGAGACCGGAACCTTTGCTTCCCATCCATATGTTGTGTTCCTGGTCTTCCATGAAATCATAGATATCTTCAAAAAAATGCGCCTGTTCCTTGATGATATCACCTTGTTTGGAAAGATAGCCTTCCAAGTTCCCGTCGGGAGCATATATGCGGACATGGTTTGATTTTGATGCACTCCAGAGCCGCCCGCCGCTGTCGCGCAGGAAAGCGCGTGTTTCGGCTTCATGATCGGTTTGATTGAAATGGAAACTTTGCGGTGAGAAACTTAATTTGTAGACGCCGCGCGCACTGGCCATCCAGGCATTGCCCTGATTGTCGATGGTGTGAACTCGGACTAACGGGCTGAAGATGGATTTGGGATGATTTACATCTATTACCAATGGCTTGAGTTTCTTTTCTTTTCTGTCATAATAGGAGAAATTTCCTTCGGTGGGTAACATCCATAAGGTGTTTGTGTTGTCTTCAAAGATTATTTTACGGCTTTTGCGTTCATGTTTAACCAACTCGTCCCGGGGAGTAACCAGATGCTCTTTTTCATTGGCGGCCATGTTGAGGCGGATAATGCCCGGCGTATTCGAGAATACCCAGATATCTCCATGCCGGTCTTGATAGACGGATTCTACGTAGTTGGAGTGTTGAGTGGGAGTTTGGATGTTTATCTGACGGAACTTGTTGTTGCCGGGGGTATAGAGTATGAGTCCGTTATCTGTTGCCAATGCCAGCGTATCTTTTCCGATGATTGTCAGATTGGCGATGTTCCGGTACGGATAGGGGACATCTATGAATTTCAGTTGGCGGGTTTTGAAATCATAGCTGGCCAGTTTGCCGTGTTCGGCGGCAAGATAGATGTTTTCTTTCCATTGGATGATGTGACGGAACGGGAAGTCTGTGTCCAATGTCTTTTTCCCGACGATAGTGATGCCTTTGTCGGTCAGTACCCATTCGTCTTCTTCGGAGTCCTGAAAGACCGTACAGACTTGATTGCCTTTCAGGTTGCCATTGAAGATGGAATAAGGCGAGATGCCTTTTCCGCCCTTGCACTGTTGCTCGTCGGCACGGTAAGTATATCCGTCTTTACAAAGTATCCAGGCAATTCCTTTTTTCAGCGAGAGAATACGTATGACATGGTTCGAATGATTGAGAGACCGGGTAAGCGGTTGGAGGACGTCTATGAATTTCTCAGTTTTGACATCGAACAGGCATGCTTGTCCGTCATACGTAGTACACCAGATATCGCCGTATTTACTTTCTACAATGTTGCCTATACGGTTACTCTCGAAAGAGTAGGTCGTTTCTTGGAATATTTTGTAGTTTTTGAACGTGTAACCGTCAAACTTGTTTATCCCATTCCAGGTACTGAACCACATAAGCCCTTTTTGGTCTTGCAGAATACTCATCACGTTGCCTTGTGCAAGGCCATTACTGACTGAGAAGTATTTAATTTGGCATACCGGTTGGGAAACAACGGATAACACGACTGACAGAAAGAAGAAGAAAAAGCTAAGCCGCTTCATAGTCATTATTTTAAAGTTTAAGCAAAAATAATGAAATGCGTTCAGAAGAAAAACAGAAGGGTGGATTTTGAAGAAAAAATCTACCCTTTCCCTTATTTTGTCCTCTATCTTACTATGCTGCGCCTTACTTTATAGCTTTGACAAACGCTCTTCTACGCTTATGCTGTTCGGTCTTGAAATATTCCCATTGTGCCTGTACCTTGCCGTTTTGTTCCAATTCGGGGTTGCTTTCTGCAAAGACAAATCCCAGTTTCTGATAAACGGGGATTAGGTCGGAGAATAGCAAGGCGTTTACGCCCTTGTTCTGGTATTCGGGTTTCACGGCTACCAGCAACAGATCCAGCATCTTGGCACGGCGTTTCATAAACAAGGCTTTCACCAGGTGATACCAACCGAAAGGCAGCAAACGGCCATGAGATTTTTGCAAAGCCTCTGACAAGGAAGGCATGGAGATGCCTACGGCTACCAGTTTGTCTTCGGCATCTGTAACCAGCGTCACCATGCGCAGGTCCAGAATGGGCAGATACATCTTTACGTATTGGTTAATCTGGCGCTGTGACAGGGCAGAGTAACCGTACAACGGGCTGTATGCTTCGTTCATCAGCTCGAAAATGGCTTGTCCGTAGTCGCGGGCAATCTTCTTGGCAGATGAATATTTCTTGATTTTGAGATTGTATTTACGTTGGATTAGGTCCGAAATACGCTTATGCTTGTCGGGTATGGCATCCGGGATATAAATCTTGTATTCTACCCAGTCGGCATCTTTCTCAAAGCCCATGCGTTCCATGTGTTGCGGGTAGTAAGGGTAGTTATAGGTGGTTGCCATTGTGCTAAGCTGGTCGTAGCCTTCGATAAGCATACCTTCCGCATCGAAATCGGTGAAGCCTAACGGGCCTTGTATATGGGTCATGCCCCGTTCCTTGCCCCATTCTTCAACGGTATGTATAAGGGCCTCCGATACTTCGGGGTCGTCGATAAAGTCAATCCAGCCGAAGCGCACCTCTTTCTTGTTCCAGGTTTGGTTGGCTTTATGGTTGATGATGGCGGCTACGCGTCCTACGATTTTATCATCCTTGTAAGCAAGAAAGTAATCGGCTTCGCAAAATTCGAAAGCGGCATTTTTCTTCTTGTTGAAGGTATTGAGCATATCATCGTAGAGATCGGGCACCGAATACGGATTGTTTTTGTATAGTTTGTAGTTGAAGCGGATAAACTGCTTCAATTCCTTTTTCGTAGAGACCTTTTTAATTGTAATTGCCATAGTTGTATGTTGTTATGAGCCGGCAAAGATACATGAAAATCTTTAAAAACGGGTGTCTTACAGGTTATAAATGAGGAATGTCGTATATGCAACGTAGCAAAGCACCATGATGCTTCCCTCAATGCGGGTGATGGTACGCTTGGCAAAGAACAGCCCGAAGAACCAAAGCAGAATGCCGGAGCCTGCCAGTACCCACAAGTCCAGATTAGTGATGCCGGTCAGGTGTAACGGAGTGATGGATGCACTGCATCCCAGTACAAAGAACACGTTGAACAGATTGCTGCCTACTACGTTGCCAATGGCTATCTCCGGATTTTTCTTCAAGGCGGCTACAATGGATGTGGCAAGTTCGGGCAGGGATGTTCCGCCTGCCACCAGCGTCAGTCCGATAACAGATTCGCTTACTCCCAGGCTGCGTGCAATGCCGCTTGCACCGTCAACAAAGAAACTGCCGCCGGCAATAAGTGCTCCAAGCCCGCCCAGAATGTAGAGGATAGACTTCCAAAGTGGCAGTTGCCTGATAGTTTCCTCACTGCCGGCTGTTTCTTCGGGACTGTGTGAGGCGATGGCAAAAGTATAACTCAGGAAGATAGCGAAGAAGCAGAGCAAAAGCAAACCGTCTGTGATACTGAGAGTATTAGCCTTGTCTCCGTTCAGGAATATGTCGTTGGCACAAACCAGTAAAGCAATGGAAGACAGGATGCACAGAGGTATTTCCTTTTGTAATGTGTTCCGGGTTACGGCAATTGGGGCGAACAGTGCGGTGCAGCCCACAATCATCAGTGTGTTGAAGATATTGCTGCCCACCACGTTGCCGATGGCAATATCGGCGCTTCCTTTCAGGGCGGAAGATACGCTGACCGTCAACTCCGGAGCTGATGTTCCGAAAGCAACGATTGTCAGTCCGATAACGATATTGGGTATGCGGAAGCGTTTGGCAACGGATGCTGCTCCGTCTGTCAGTCCGTTTGCACCTAACAGGATGAGGAGAAGTCCTCCTATAAGTAATAGAATGTTCATGAAATATATTATTTTGCGCGCAAAGATAATGCAAAATTCTGATTAAACGAGCCAAGAGGAAGTCCGTTTGCGCTTGTAAATGCGGAGAATTGTTCCGAAACCGGGGCGGAAATTATATCTCCACATTATATGGTTACGCGTGACAGAAATGTAAGTACGGCTCCGAAGGATGGTGCTACGGAAAAAGAAATAATTGAAAGAAGTCGTATCGGAATGATGGTTTGGTTCTTTCCGATACAACTTCGTATAATCAGGATTTTCCTATTGACTTAAAAAATGGGTTATTTGCTGCGTGTAACAGTGTGCAGTACATTGCCTTGTTTGTCAATCATGCGCAGTTCCAGTGTTTTTTTATCGGCAGATACTATGGAAAAGCCCGGTTCGGGACTGCAAAAAACGGTACCTTCAATAGGGTTGACTTTGCGGCTGAGCGAACCTGAGGTGTTGGTGATATAATCTATATTACTGCCCGGTACGCGCACATGCTGGAAGTTATGGATATGTCCGCAGATATACATGTCTACGTTGTGCCTGCGGAGTATAGGGTCGAGCCGCGACTGCATATCCCGGCGTTCGCTTCCGTCTTTCGGTGTTTCGGCATAAATGGGGTGGTGTCCGGCCACGATTACCCAGTCTTCTTTAGCGGCGGTCAGGACAGAATCAATCCATGCGAGTTGTTGTTTGTAATCTTGTTGGCAAGCATCGGGATAAGTCTCTTTCTCATTACGGTATTTGTCTATCATCGGAGCGGTATCTACCCAAACTACCCGGATAGTCATGCCTTTGTCTTCAAAAACTTTGGTATAGTAACGTGCGGGCATTGTCCAGCGGCGGCTGATATTCGAATAATCCAGTACGGCTTGCGTGTTGCCGCGGTATTCATGATTACCCAGCAAAGGAAACCAGTCTATCATCAGTTCGGGATGGCTGTAAATCAGTTCGTAATTAGTCATCCACAACGGGTCGTTGACGGAACGTACGCCTTCAAAGTGGTGCACATCACCCGTAGCGAGTACAAACTCCGGATCTGTGCCGTTTTCCGCCATTACTCCCATCAGTTCGGCAATGGGCTTCTGGTCATAATAGCCGTTGCGTCCCAGGTCATTGGCTACATAGAAGTTGAACTTTTTGTCGAATACGGAATAATCGGTAATTTGGGCACTTGCCCAGTTGCCCAGCAGGGCGACGAATAGTAAAAAGAATATTTTCTTCATTGTTTGGATGTTATTTATTCACTGCAGAGGGTATACAGTTGCATTGTTTTTTCATTTAGTGTGTTACAAAAGAAAATGCTCTGTCTCTCTGTGGTGATGTGTTTAAAAATTAATCTTCACTCCGGCATTCACCTTTACACCGTAGTATTCGGCTTGCATGGTACGGTCTTTCGTTCCCTGATAGTAGCGGAGAGGCTGGTTCAGCAGGTTATTGGCTTCGGCATAGAATGTAGTCTTTATTTTCTTTCCGAACGTATAGCTTGCATTGGCGTCCATGTAGTTCACTTTGTCGTAGTAACGGTCGTAGAAAGTGCTTTCACCCATTTCATCGATAAAGTCGGAAGCGAAATTATAGCTTACGCGGATGTTCAGTCCGGCTTTCTCGAAATAGAGCGAAGCATTGGCGGTGTGTGCCGGTGAACCCGGCATACTGAGGCCTTCTTCGTTTTCGCGCCCTTCGAAGTTGAAGTCTTCTACGCGGGAGTGCGTATAGGTGTAAGTTCCGTAAAAGCCGATGCACTTCAAGGCAGGGGCGATGAATCCGAAGTCGCGTTGGTAAGAGAGTTCTACTCCGAGCAGGTTGGCGTTGCCCGCATTCTTGGGCTGTGTGAATCGAGTATATACATTACCCTGATATTCGTAGTTGGTGCTGACTTGGTCTACGATGAAATCATCGATTTTCTTGTAGAAGATACCAGCACTGACCAGACCGATGCTGCGGAAATAATAGTCGGCGCTCAAGTCGAAGTTGTAGGATGTGGTCGGTTTCAATTCCGGATTACCGATAGTGATTTCGTTGTCGGAACGCTTGATGTTTACGCTCGGTACAAGAGCCGAGTACTTGGGACGTGACAGTGTTTGGGTAAATGAACCGCGTACCTTGAAGTCATCGTTTACATTCCACTTTACCAGCAGCGAAGGCAGGAAATTGATGTAGCTGTTGCGCTGACGTTCGGTCTTGCCGGTGATGTCTTCGTCTGCATCGTATGTACGTCCGGTATAAGCCAGATTGGTGTTCTCGATACGCAAGCCGGACATCAGCTCTATGCGGTCTGTGATTTTTGAGTCAAAGCGGACATAGCCGGAGCTGACCGTTTCGCGTGCCTCAAAGTTACCTGCCAGTTCTTCCTGTACTTGTTCTTTCTCGAACAATGCAGGGTTGTTAAGGTCTAATGCTCCGGTGTATTCCTTGCTGGCATAGATTCCTGTCTGGTATTTGCTGTTGGGCATAAAGTGCTTGTTGGATTGGTCAACAGTATTTTTAAGGCTGTTTTCCATAAAAGCATCTTCGTCCAGCGGAGAATATTCGTAGAAGTCCACAGTTTTATCTTTGGTTTTACGAACTACCTTTGCGCCGAATTTCAGTTTGTTGCCATTCTTGAACGGGAGTTTGAAGTTGGCGGAGAATTTCAAGTCCTGCTCTTTGATGTCTTCCTGTTGCTCGGTCAGTTCTTTCAGGCTGAATTCGTCATTCAAGGTCATTGTAGAACCGTCTTTGGGAGATGCAAAAGGCTGGCGTTCGTTGCTCAGGTCTATATCGAATTTCTGTTTCTTGAGTTGGAAGTCGATGTAGCGCTCGTTGGGACGCTCTTCGCTGGCTTTGGCATAACTTGCATGCCAGTCCATGGAAAGAAGTCCGAAGAGATGTTCACCGCCAAGTGAAAAATCCATCGTGCGCTGGCGTTCCAGACGGGCATTACGGTTGTCGGGCGTTCCGGCTTTGGTTTGTATGCGTACGGTGGCGCTGCCGTCCGGTTCAAGGTCTTTCAGGTTAGTGCGGTAACGGTTTTCCCAGTCGTTGCGGTTATTGAAGATACCTTTGAAAGTGAGTTTGTGGTTGGTGCTGATGTCCCAGTCCAAAGCGGCGGAGTAGCTTTGACGTTCGCGGGTTACGTAATACTGGCGCATTTGATAGTCGTTGACGTATGCTTTGCCGTCTTTATCCTGCTCCCAGGTAAACTCGGTGTCGTAAGAACCGGAGGGGGCATTTTGATAGGAGGCAGATACCATCAACCCTAATTTATTATTGAAGAAACGGTCGCCGTAGGTAAATCCCAGGTTCAGCTGGGCTTTTTCGCTAATCCAGTTGTAGCCTGTTCCTGCGGTGGCAGCAATGCTGCGCTTATAGGGTGAGTTCTTCGTTACCAGATTGATAGAGCCGCCAATGGCATCGGCGTCCATATCCGGGGTTACTACCTTGTTTACTTCGATAGTCTGAATCATGTCGGCCGGAATCAGGTCGAGCTGTACGTTACGGGTATCACCTTCGGCAGAGGGTACACGGTTGCCGTTGACAGTTACGGAGCTCAGGTCGGCGCTTGTTCCGCGTACTTGTCCGAAGCGGGCTTCTCCCTGGTCGTACTGCACGTTGATACCGGAGATACGCTTTAAGGCATCGCCGATGTTGGAGTCGGGGAATTTGCCTACCTGGTCGGCAGATACTACATTGGTAATTCCCAAGTTGCTCTTTTGGGCGTTGATGGCGCGGCGCTGTCCCTGAAATGCGCCGCCTACAACTACTTCCTGAAGTTCGACTCCTTCGTTCAGTACCACATCTTTCTCTAAAGTGCGTCCGGCGGGAATTGTAATTTTCAGTTCTACGGGTGAGTGGCCTACATAGCTCACCTTCACTGTATAGGTTCCCGGGTCGAGGTTGGGGAAAGTGTAGAAGCCGTTGACGTCGCTCGTCACGCCTGTGTGTAGTTTCTCGATGTAGATTGAAGCACCCGGGAGAGTTTGCTTGGTTACGTCGATGATACGGCCGCGTACCGTACCTTGCTTAACGATATTTGCTTTTTCGTCGGCCATTGTCGTGTTGCTGGCCGCTGCGAATAGTAGAAGGAATAAGAATGCTCTTACAATTTGTTTCATACCTGTTATTATCTGTTAATAATCTGCGGCAAAAGTATAGGTATGGGATTACGTCTGTCTTACGGAATTTTGAAGAAACGGTAACGATAATATTACAAACCAATTGCAAATGATGCATCAGGGGATGATATAATTTATCTTGTATGTACTGAATGACAGATTATAAGATTGGAATGTACTTTACTTTTATTTGCTTTAACTGTATATTAAGGCTGTTTACAGGCAATCAACAGCTTTTTCTCATCGGCAAGAGTCGTTGCAAACAGGTACATGTCTCCACCTTCCGCCAGCTTCAGGCGTTTTCGCAACTCGGCTACGCTGGCAGGAAAATTACGTACTGTGAGGTTGGCCTTCTTTTCCGTTCCTATCAGCTTTTTAAGTTCTTTCTTGTTGAGACTGCTGCTATCGGTAATGCGGAACTTGCGTCCGGGAAAGTCCGGTATATACTCGTCGGAAGTATAAAGATGACTGTTGGGGTGCAGTTTCTCTACATTATATATAGATGAAACGCTGCGGAAGGCTCCGGCTTTTAGGATGGATGCATTGGGTTCGTACAAGTATGTTTTCAATGTGGGAGTATACGGGCATGTATGTTCTTTCTCCTGTTGGCGGGTGAACAGGAGCTTTTGAACCTTCTGCGATGCAGTGAGGTTGATGCAGTGGATAGGGATTTCTTCAGGTACTAATTCCTTCCCGCGCTCTAATACAAGGAGAAGTTCCTTGCATTCGTTGTTGACGGAAACGACGTGGGCGGCTTGTACATGTTTCAAGTCATGCAGTGCAAGGGTAAGGTCCAGCATGGGAGATAACTTAACCAGAACGTGTGACGCTTTCTCAAGCAGTAAATTTTCCAAAGCGGAAACATCAGGCTCACATTCGCTGATAGCTATTGTTTTGCCTCCGTGTCCATCACGCCGGGCGGGGTCTATGAATATCCAATCTACGGGTTCCATCATTTGCAGATAACGGATGCTGTCTTCATGGCAGACCATGACCTGTTTTAAGTTTAAAAGCGAAAAGTTATGAGCTGCTATTGTACAGAGTGTTTCCTGCCGCTCCACATAGGCGGACTGTTGGAAGCAGGCAGATAGGAAGGCACAGTCGATGCCAAAACCGCCGGTGAGGTCGGTAAAGGTTTTGCGGCTGCCGTATCCCGTGTCTGAAACTATTTTGACCTTATAGTTTGCCGTTACTTCCGAGGAGCATTGTTCCATGGAAAGATGTGTCGGGTAAAGAATACCTTCCCGTGCTGCCCAAGCGGGTATTTTTTCTTCTGCAATTTGACGTCCCACAATTTGGATGATAGCGGCAGGTACGTCTACTGTCGGATACTTGTGTGCTTGTAAAGCAAGGTTGCGTACGTTGTCTTTGCGATGCTCCCGGATAAATTGGAGTGTTTCTTCAGTCAGTGTCATGGGCATTGTTTGAGTAACGGTGCAAAGATACGGATAATTGTGATATGATTGAGGAGTTTTGCCAGCAGACAATCGGCAGGAGGTAGACCGGTTGTCTGCTGAGGCTTTATTGAATCAGGGTAAACTCTACAGGTTGCCCATGCTGGCATTCCACACTCAGTTGGGTTGTGCCGGTCCGGTATGTCGTTTTCACTCTTTTGTCGTAAGCAGACACATGCCATTTACCTTTCAGTTCCAACTCTTTTATTATGATACGGCTGGGTTCTTTGGTTGTGAATGTCTTTTCCGCAATGTTGAGGTTGGGAGTACACACACTCATTACCAAGGCATTATTCTCTTTTTGATACATCACCATTGTTTCTGCGGGCAAGAAAGAGAAAACATTATCGGCAGCCGGTTTGGTATCTTCAAAGACAGCGTATGCCATGGTGCCTGTCAGAATATCGTTTACGGCATGCATCTTGCGGTCGCGTTGTATCACTTTGTAGGTGGCTGCCGGCACATGGGTCTTCAGTTCTTTTCCAGAAGGCTGTATCCATACCATGTATTCGTAGCTTCCATCTTTGGGAGCTGTTCCGTGAGCTATCCATGCCGACGCAAATGTTCCGGTAGTGGGGGTGCGTAACTTTTCGTGGCGCGATTCCTGTTCTGTGATTTGTACCTTTACCTTTCCGTCTTTCACAAAATACAGGTTACCGCAGCCGTCTTCAAGGCAGACCGGTTGTGTATCCGAGGCAGGTAGTTCCTGTTGCAGCCCTATTTGCTGTTCTTTTTCTCCGGTAATCCTGATGAAATCTTTTCCCGGTCGGAAGACGTGTTGGAAAAGTGTTGTTTCCGTAGGATAGTCGCTGTTGCTGTTTTTGATGTCTGTGCCAAGGCAGATTAAGCGGTTATCGAAACAAAATACCGACTTTCGTGCTACGAAATCGCCGGTAAAGTTTTTAAGGTCTCGTTCCATTAATTTCATGGCAAACATTCCGTTTTGGTTTTTCAGAGAACTTGCACCGGCGAATTTTTCCTTGGAGCGTGCCATGGTAGTACCAGGCAGAGGACTGTTCAACAGTTCGAAGGGCAGGTGTATGGTGGTGGTGCCGGGCAGTCGGTTCCAATCCCAGCCATTTTCATTGTAACCGCTGGCTTTGCGGGAAGGAGCCCCCATTATTTGTACCGAACCGTAACTTTGATACCGACCGTACCGGTTGTCTTTTGTGTAAATTTCCGCTCCCCATACATCTGTGTTATATCCTTTGAGCGTAACCATCCAGTTATTGCGGCGGAAAATGCCGGCAGAACCGTAATTGTATACAAAAAAGCCTTGCGGCGCTGTTGCCGGAAGTATCCCTTGTTGTTTGAAGTAAGCGGCTTCAGGGGTATTACGTTTGCAAAGGCGCAAATAGTCTGCGGCCAGTTGATGATCAAACGGTTCTCCTTTATCCGAGAAGTCTCCGGATAGGGCAAGGTAGGCAAAAGCGTCTATGTCGTCATCTTTCATGGAACCGCCGAAAGGATGTCTGCCACTGATACCTACGCCCCATTCGTATTTGTTGCAATAGTTGCGCATGGCGATAAGAGCGGATTTCAGTACCTTTCTGGCAGATAAGGTCAATTGATAAGAAGTCTTGTTAGTCAGATTGGTGAATTGTCCCAGCATAGCAAGTGCTCCCGTGGTATAGGCCGGATAAAAGCCGCCATGGTGAAAAGTGGTACCGTCTACCTTAATACCTCCAATCGTACCGGGAGTATATCTCAACGACGTGGATACCCAACGTGAAAGTCCTTTCAGTGCGCGAACCCTTTCTCTCTCATCCTTTGTCATCATGGCTGAAACAATTTTAGGCATCAGCAATGTATGCCATGTATCCAGTAACTCGTCGCGGTTTTTGCCGCATGCCTTACGGGTTTCCTGTAAGGCTGCCCAGAACGATAGTGTTGAAAGGATATTATCGCATGTGGGAGCTTGCCGTATTTTGTCGCGCATCAGCCAGGCTGTGGTGTATATTTTTCTTATCTGATAGCCGTAATGGTGGTTGGTTCCCATGCCGCTTCCGAAAGCAAATCCTTGGTTCATGGCATAGTCCCAGACTAAAAAATATTTGTGTTCTGCATCTTTGGATTGATTGTAATAGGCATCATAGGCAAATCCGGAGAGCATTGTTTCCAGATCGTTGAGGGATATTTCTCCCTTTTTGCGGTTCAACTTGTCATCGGGAACTACAAGAGGAGCTCCTGTAAAGCCGTTTCCGGAGCGTTGTATCTGTGCTTTTTGGAATGTAGCATAGGCTTTGTCGATTTTGCCTTGTGAAACTTTATCCGCTGTCAGGACTTTTGTCAGCCGTTCTTCTATGGTTTGTAATTCCTGTTTCTCTGTCGGAGTCAGCGTAGCAGGAAGAGGCAGGTCATATTCCAGCTGTTCCCATTGCCATACACGACACCAATGCCATAAGTCTCTAAATGTAAGTGAATTATTGTAGGGCATCTGCATGTCGGGAGTAGTGCGTTGATTCATTTCTTTTACGGGGAAAACGAGACGGTCGAAGAATACGCGTCCGTTGTTGTCCGGAGCAACGATACGGTAACCGGCGATTGTATTCTCTTGCTTATCTCCTTTCATGTGGGCAAAGCCTATCCAACAGGCACGCCAACCCTGAGCGTTTAGCCGGAAACCGAACCTATAAGATACATGACCCGTTGGAGAGAAGAATTCAAAGCGCAGCGAATCTTTTCTGGCTTGTTCGTTGTAAATCCATAGTGTAATCCCGCGCTTTTCTTTTGATATGGAGTCCAGATGTAGGGGAGTATCTAGTTTGACGGTGAGCACGGAACGGGGAGAGAATTGCCATGCAAGGCTTCTTTTCCCTTCTTTGTAGAACTCTTCTGAGGAAGAGAGTTCGTTTGATTGTACTGTGCAGAAGGATTGTGGCACTCCTTTTTCAAATCCGGTTGTCTGTGCAAAGAGTATGTTGCCAAGGCATAAAAACAGACAATATAACAAATAGAATCGGTACATATTGCGAAATTTTAGCAGGTATGCAAAAAAAGAGGTTGTCTTCGATGTAGAGGCATTCTGCCGCCATCTCTTTCCGGACGGAACGGCAGACTGCTTCATGCCATGAAACAACCTCTTTCGGTTAAGTTAATAAAAAAAAGTTGAAGGTTAGAAGAATTGTAGTTCTTTTATTTAGGTTATTGCCAATATTTATTCTGTTCCAATTTGCCGTTTACATCCAGTTCTTTTGTCGGAATGGGGAGGAACTGGTGTTTTTCTTGTGTACGTGCTGCATAATCGCGTGCACCGATAAACTGGTTTCCTGTAGCCCAGCGTTTATCTTGAGTCGCAGCTCCTAATTTGTCGTGTACGGCTTCTACATAAATACCCCAGCGTACCAGATCATATTTCCGCAGAGACTCAAAACAGAGCTCACGGGCACGTTCGTCACGGACGGCTTGTTGGAAGTCTGTATAGGACAAACCCTCCAATTTGGATATGCCTGCACGTTGGCGTATCTCATTAATGCATTCGTATGCTAAATCCGTAGGTCCTTGATGGGCTTCATTTTCTGCTTCAGCCAGCATTAAAAGGACATCACCATAACGTAAAATAGGATAGTTTTCAGGAGTATAACTCTTCTCTTTCATAGAAGAGGTTTCCCATTCGCGGCGGAACTTTCCACATGAACGTTGGACAATCTGTTTGTTTGTCCATGTTTTCTTGTTGTCGTTTACATCATACCAATAAGGAGCGATGGACAAGTCGCGGCGCTTATCGTTTTCTTCGAATAAATCCCAAAGTATCAGAGTGGCTGCATAAAAGCCATAGGCGTATCCCTTACCGGTAGCTTTGGTGCATTTTTGAAGATTGCCTATAACATTTCCTATACGCCCGTCTGTATAGTTTCCTATGCCGTCGGCAGTACGGTTACCGATAAATTCGGCTTCCCAGATGCTTTCATTGTATTCGGTATCATATTTGTCGGCTGCCATGTTCTTCCAGATAGCATAGATATCCGGATTCATCTTATGCTTATTCGATTTTTTTACCTCATTGGCCCAATATGCAGCTTTGGCATAGTAAGGCTGTCCGCCGTTGGCGGGATATCCGGCACGCCACAAGTATACGCGGGCAAGGATACCCATTACTGTATTCTTTTTGATATAAGAGGGAGACTTATCATAGGTCTGGTCATCAACCAAGTTTACGCATTCTTCCATTTCTCCGATAATCCAATCCAAAGCATCGGCATGGGGAGTTGCTTCTATGGATGAATTATTCACATCTTTGAATGAGGTCTTGCGGATGGGTACTTCGTACCAACCTTGTACTAACAGGAAGTGAAAATATGCACGGAGAAATTTAGCTTCACCTTTCATTCGTGTTTTCACACTTTCATCCATGTCGGCTTTATCAACATTCTCAAGAAAAACGTTGGCATTGTTGATTCCTTTGTAAAGAGTCTCCCATGTACCCCATACATGTTGGTTTCCCGGATTATGGTCGTTACCATAGACTTGACTTGCCAATTGTCCGCTTTGGCGCTGGTAGTAACTCAGGTCGTCTACGTTGGATATCATGCATGAGTAATTGTTTCCGTATACCTTCTCGTAGACCAAAGTATAATAGACTCCGGCCAAAGCAGCCGTGCATTCACTTTCATTGGAATAAAAAGTTTCCGGAGCGGTGAAATCATAAGGCTTTGTATCCAAAAAACTGTCGCAGGAGCTCAGCATTATGGCAGAGCATAATGTTAAAACTGTTGCATGGAATAATTTATATACTGTTTTCATATCAGTCTCATTTTTAATATTTGGTTAGAATGTTACGTTTAATCCCAATGACATACTGAAGGCGCGAGGGTATGGAGACCAGTCAAAGCCCGGTGTCAATGGAGAATTACGGGTAGAAACTTCCGGGTCGCTTCCGGAATAACCGCTGATAGTGGCAATGTTTTCGGCAGAAAGGTAAACACGTGCGCTGCTTATATGCAAGGGCTTCAGTGTTTTTGCCTCAAAATTATATCCCAATGAGATGTTCTTGAGTTTCAGGAAAGAGCCGTCTTCCACATAGAGTGAACTGTATTCATTGGAACCTTGCGCCCGGGCTCTCGGTATGTTGCTGGTGGGGTTTTCCGGAGTCCAGCGGTTAGTATAGGCGGCAAACATATTGGTATTTTGTTTGGCGGAAGGGTTTTCGAACACCATGCGGTTGGCATTGAGGATATCATTGCCATAGCTCCATTGGAAGAAGATGTTCAAGTCGAAGTTTTTCCAAACCAGATTATTGGTAAAACCACCTATGTGTTTGGGCTGACCGTTACCGATAGTGGTCTTGTCCTTGTCGTTGATTTCGCCTTCACCTGTCAGGTCACGGTATTTGGGGTCTCCCGGTTGAGTACCGGCTACGTAATACGGGATGCCTTCTTTTAAGGTATATACCTCTTTGCCGTTTTCATCTATTGTCTTGTTGAAGTCCTCATATTTGTAAGTTCCGTCATAGATGAAGCCGTACATTTTACCGGCAGATTCACCTACTTTGCTGATATATGCCGGAGTGGTTTTATATTTGTTATCCCAACTGATGTAGCTGGTCATATAAGGTTGTCCTGAGTTCAAGGCTATGATTTCATTCTTGTTGAAAGCGATGTTGAAGCTGGAATTCCAACTGAAATCTTTAGTTTTGATATTGGTTGTTTCCAAGGTGATTTCCAAACCGCTGTTACGCAATTTTCCAACATTTAAGGTAGCAGAAGAGAAGCCTGAGCTGGCAGATATATCGGCATCAAGCAACAAGTCCTTGGTGGTTTTGATGTAATAGTCCATATTCAGGTTAATTCGTCCATCGAGGAAGCCGAGGTCCAGACCGAGGTCCAATTGTTCGGTTGTTTCCCATTTCAGCTTTTCATTCTGCATGCTGCTCAATACATAACCCGGTACAAACTGACCGTTCCACGGATATTTGTAAAGATCGTCATCAGTAATGAGGTGTGCCATATAGTCATAATTGCCTATGCGGTTGTTACCGGTCTGGCCATAGCTGAAACGCAGTTTACCGTTTGACAGCCAGCTGGCATTTTCGGCAATGAAAGATTCACGCGCAAAAGCCCATGCCAAAGAGCCGGAAGGGAAGTAACCCCAACGGTTGCCGCGGGCAAATTTGGAAGAACCGTCGGCACGCATGGTAGCTGTTATATAGTAACGGGAGTCGTAGTTATAATTGATACGTCCGAAATAAGACATCAGTTTGTTTTCGCCTTTGGAAGAATTTACGGCTGGTGTGCTTCCCTTATCGAGTCCTGCCATGCCGAAAGATTCATTGCTGATTTTTTCCGTCCGTATAGAATGTATATAGCTGGTATTTTTCTGAACAGACATACCGAGCATCGCATTGAAATTATGAGAGTTCTTGTTCAGTTGGTAGCTGAGTGTATTTTCGTTCAGGTAACTTCTTGCTTCACTTTGGTATAGATAAGCGTTTATTCCCTTACTTTGAGTGTTGGAAGGGTGGCTGTTACCGGTGCGTGTCTGAGAACCGTTGAATTCTTCGTTTTTGTAGTCGGTTGATGTATATCCGGCTGTAACTTTCAGTTTGAGTTTCTTAATTATCTCATATTCGGCACCTACATTAAACTGGAGATTATTGGTTGTCTTATGACGGTATTCGTTTTGAGCAGACTTCACGGGGTTAAAGCGGTAGTCCTCACTCATATTGACACCCTCATCGTACATCTGATTGAGAAGATCGCTTCCAGTAGGGGATACCGGACGGAAAGACCATACACTGTACATGTAGGCGGTAGACATGGAACTTGTGGCGCTCGATACGGTAGGACCGTCCTGAACAGTGCTGGCATAGTTCCCTGTAAAGTCAATCTTCAGTTTGTTGTTTACTTTCTGGCTCAGGTTCACACGTCCTTGATAGCGTTTTACGCCGGAGTTGATGATAACTCCCTGTGTGTCATCGTAAGACAAAGATGTGGTGTATTTCAAATCGCCTTGCGAACCGGTCATAGATATATGATGGTTATGGCTGAGAGCGGTACGGTAGATATAGTCTTGCCAATCGTAAGATTTAGCATTGTGATAGGCATCCAGTGTAGGATAAAGTTCGGTTATATAGTTTTTCTGGAATTCTTCTCCGCTGCCCATGATTTCTTGTTGCAGCATGACAAAGTCATAGGCATTCATCACTTCCGGTGTGTTTTTTACAAGACCTACTTTTACGCTACCGTTGTATGTAATGGTAGGCTTTCCGGCTCCGCCTTTTTTGGTGGTTACGATAACTACACCGTTGGCACCGCGTGCTCCATAGATAGCTGTGGCGGAAGCATCTTTCAAAATGTCTATGGATTCAATATCATTAGGATTTATTGATCCTAAGCCGGAACTTTCGGAAGGGAATCCGTCGATAACGTAAAGCGGAGCTGTACTTCCGGTCAATGAACCGGCACCGCGGATTACTATATTAAAGTTATCTCCCGGTCCACCGTCACCGGATGAAACCTGTACGCCGGCAATACGTCCTCCGAGGCTTTCGGTAATATTGCTGACAGGAGTCTTGGTCAAATCGCCCATATTGGCGGAACCGATAGAACCGGTCAGGTCACGTCTTCTGACATCACCATATCCTACAGCAACAACGGTCACTTCTTCCAAGGTTTGGGTATTTTCTGTCATTGTAATATCAAATTTACTTTGATTGCCTACTTTGACATTTTCCGTTTTGTAGCCGATAAATGAGAATTGTAAAACATCACCATTTTTTACATTGTCCAATTTAAACTCTCCGTTTAAATCTGTGGTTGTCCCATTGGTTGTTCCTTTAATTACAACACTTACCCCGGGCAACTCTCCCATGGCATCAATCACTTTACCTGTAATCTGTCTTCCTGTCTGTGCCTGTACTGCTGTACAGCAGAAAAGGAAGAATAAAAGATTTAAGATAACTTTTGGTCTCATAAAAATAAAATTAAAAAATTAGGATGTGCAAATGTATGGATTGTATAAGAAATGTGAAATCTGTAATTGTCCATAAAAAGTACAAATTCATACATGTGGAGTTGTAACTAACTGCGATGCAGCCAATAAACTGCTATTGGCAAGAAGGTATTATTATGTTACATTAAGATTTGCGGAAAAAGGAATATGAGCCAATTAGCTATGACCATCAACGGCTCTCGTTTTACAAGAGATTCCCATTTTGAGCAACTTGCACCGATTTATGCTGTAGCTGCTCAAGAAATAGAAGATTATATAAGGTTTTGTTTATTATAAACTGCTGCAACATTCTTGCGAATGAGGTTATATATAGAAGTATTTCTTAGAATTGTAGTAGCTTTATAGAATTGGGCATACTATCATATCGGGTCAATGTAAAAACCTGAGGGGTAAATTTATAAATTGTTATCTTTGTCTCCAAATTCATAGCTTATGGAGTTAAACGGTTATCGCCTTCTTCTTCCTGAAGGC
>ERZ791720.511-NODE-511-length-21301-cov-4.10491_pt1 | contig 21301 bp, 9 predicted proteins | sample MGYA00510048_ERZ791720 | MGnify/ENA primary metagenome ERZ791720 (study PRJEB30046, sample SAMN00715142) | human gut metagenome | study: EMG produced TPA metagenomics assembly of the A metagenome-wide association study of gut microbiota in type 2... | reverse complement strand
CCACGGTGATCAACATGATGTTGCTAACCCCTACGATACCAGCCATCAAGGTGCCGATACCTACGATCCAGATGAAGAGCAAGATACCGTCTGTCATCGTATTGAACATACGGATCTCATTGCCGGTCATCCACATACCGATTGCGTTCTTGTCTGTCGGGTCGAATATGTGCTTACGGGCCATATACGACCGGAACCTGTTCTCGAAATCCTTGCACTCTTCTTCGGTGGAGACCCCGTTTACCGTAAAGTAAATGGAGCCGAACCCGAAGCCTTTATTATAAAGTTGTTGCGCTACGGTAAACGGTATATATGCGGGTGCGTTGTTACTCTTGTCGTCATCATCATAGATACCGACAACTTGATACATCATATTGCCGCATTTCACGTATTTACCCAGCGGGTCCTCGTTACGGAATAGCACTTCCGCCATACGGGGGCTTAGTATGATTACCTTGCGTGTAGCGTTCATATCCATCTTATTGATGAAGCGCCCGTTCTGGCTCGCTACATTAATATATATAATGGAATTGTAATCCTCGGATACGCCCCGCAGGTCGCCCACGATGTATTCTTCCCCATACGAGATGGTATCTGTTTGCGAAATGGTAGCCGAGCAGTATTCTATTTCCGGGAATGCCATCTTGATGCCGCTGAGATCCGCTTCCTTGAACTCGATCCTGCGGTTCGTGGGGTTACCTTTATAAGGCATGGTGGTTAAGCGCCCCCAAACCTCCACGGTATTGGCGGAAAACCTCCGGAAGTTGAATATGATGCCGTTTCTCAACCCATTTCCCGCTCCCAACAGGGTAATCAGCATAAAGATCCCCCATGATACGGCGAAACCGGTCAAGAAGGTACGGAGCTTGTTTTTCTTTATCGTGCTCCATATTTCCCTAAAATTGTCAAAATCAAACATGCGATTCTTCGTTTACGGTGTATTCAATCAATCCGTCTTTTACCCGGATAATCCGGTCGGTAGCTTCCGCCACGGATGGCTCGTGGGTAACGATCACCATGGTCATACCTTCTTGGTTTACGCTACGGAGGAGTTCCATCACTTCCACGGTCGTGGTACTATCCAATGCCCCGGTAGGCTCGTCGGCCAATATAATCTGCGGCTTGGCGATCAAGGCCCGGGCGATCGCTACCCGTTGCTTCTGTCCACCGGACATCTCATTCGGCATATGCTCCGCCCAATCTTTCAATCCCACCATGTCCAAGTATTCCAGTGCCATGGCATTCCTTTTTTTCCGGCTGACCCCTTGGTAATAGAGTGGGAGAGCTACGTTCTCCACTGCGTTCTTAAACGAGATTAAGTTAAATGATTGGAAGATGAAGCCGATCATTCGGTTCCGGAGCTCGGCGGCACGACTTTCGCTGAGATTCTGAATCAACTGCCCGTTTAATTGATAGGTGCCCGTGTCGTACGTATCTAATATCCCTAAGATATTCAATAAGGTTGACTTACCGGAACCGGACGCTCCCATAATAGATACCATCTCTCCCTTCTCTATATCTAGGTCGATACCTTTCAAAACGTGCAGGGGGGCTCCGTTGAAGTACGTTTTGTTTATTCCTCTCAGTTGAATCATCATATTATGTAGTTACTTTATATATTAGACGTACAGTTTGCTAAATAAGTTACACTGTTGGTGAACACTTTTATCATTTGGTCACAAATATATGCTTTACTAAGATACCTTGTATCGCAAGGTACTTATAATTATGTAATATTAACAAAAGGTTTTGATCGAAAAGGTTTAGCTCTACCATCTATATCTATTAACTTGTACGTGCGGTAACTTTACGTGCCGGTACTATATGTATACATCTTCTACCATCCGTTGGACGATCATGCACCAATTGGTAGACGATCATCCAACAGTTGGTGCATGATCGTCCAACAACTGATAGATAATGAATCTCTCTGCTTCTTCCACTTAATAGATAAAGAAAAAAGCCCTAGGCTATCTTTATCTAAACCCTTACCTTTGCGGCGAAATTCAAATAGCAGAAAGATTTATGGTAACAATTGGTACGCCCAAATCGGCTACGGCAACTAAAGTCGTGCTTTGTGGCTCGGGCGAATTGGGGAAAGAGTTTGTAATAGAGTTGCAGCGTTATGGCGTGGAGGTAATCGCCTTGGATAAGTATCCGGACGCTCCGGCCATGCAAGTGGCGCATCGTTCCTATGTGGTCTCCATGCTGGATGGCGATGCCTTGCGGGAGATCATCGAGAAAGAGAAACCGGATTATATCGTGCCGGAGGTGGAAGCGATCGCTACCCGTACTTTGATGGAACTGGAGGAAGAGGGATACCATGTGATTCCTACCGCCCGTGCCACTTGGCTGACGATGAACCGTGAGGGAATCCGCCGCTTGGCGGCCGAGGAGCTGGGCTTGCCTACCTCGCCGTATCGTTTCGCCGAGACCGAGGAGGAATTTAAGGAAGCGGTGAAGGTAATCGGTATGCCTTGCGTGGTGAAGCCGATCATGAGCTCGAGCGGACACGGACAGAGCGTGGTTCGTGAGGAAAAGGATATCGATCGTGCTTGGCAGTACGCCCAAGAAGGCGGACGTGCTGGAGCGGGTAAGGTGATCGTGGAAGGTTTCGTGGATTTCGACTATGAGATTACCCAGCTGACGGTTCGGCATATCGGAGGAACGTCTTACTTGGAACCCGTAGGACATGTTCAGGTGGACGGTGATTACCGGGAGTCTTGGCAACCGCAAGCCATGAGCCTTGCCGCTAAAGCGAAAGCCCGTGAGATCGCCGGTAAGATCACCGAGGCTTTAGGCGGACGTGGTATTTTCGGCGTGGAATTATTCATTAAAGGAGACGATGTCATATTCAGCGAGGTTTCCCCCCGTCCGCACGATACCGGAATGGTGACGATGATTACGCAAGATTTGTCTCAATTCGCTTTGCACGCCCGTGCGGTGCTTGGCTTGCCGATCCCTAATATCGTGTTTCATGGAGCGGGAGCTTCCCGTGCCGTCGTAGTGGAAGGGGACAGTGACCGGTTGTCTTTGGGGAATCTGGATAAGGTCTTGGAACAACCCGATACGCAGATGCGTTTCTTTGGAAAACCGGAAGTTCATGGACATCGCCGTATGGCCGTCTTGTTGGCTCGTGGTTTGGATGTGACGGAGGCAAGGGAGAAGACCGGAGTGATGATGGAGCGGTTAGATGTTAAATTGTGATGCTTCCTAGGATAAATGAACGTTTTGGTGTGTGTTGTGAATAAAATGTGAATATTTACAGACCTATTTTTCTATCAAAATAGTTTATTTTTGTCTCAAGTTTTTAAAGAGACATTTGATAATCTATAAACGCAGATTACATATGTTTGTTTCACTAAAGAGTGAAATCTGATTGCCGAAAGTTTGTACTTATTTTATGAATACAACAAATGGAAATATGGGCGTTGATTTGAAACGCTCTATTTCTATTCTCGGTGAAGATAAAAGAGTGAGCAAACAGATCAATAGCTAAGGGTGGGTAGATTTAACCAAACAGACATCCTTATCTCCTTTCGCCCACCCTAGCTATTGTTCTTATTTTACTTGGATTCCTTTTGTATTTCTCATGGTTTCCATCACGGCATGCGTATCTACTTGGGCCTTTTCTTGTATAAACTCCGGGAGGTTGTAAGTCCACAACAGGTCTTTATAATATTTTACGGGATTTTTTTGCGGCAGGAGGAATGGTTTATGGGCCGTACCTTTATCATCGATATAGGTAAAGAACGGGCGTGTGTATAATCCATCCAACCTGCGACTGCTAAATACCAGCCAACGATTGTTGTGGCTCCATGAATGGTAGCTTTCTCCTTCGGCGCTGTTCGCCTCGCTCAGCGGGTACGTCTTTCCGTCGGATAGGCGGATCATATATAATTCAGCGTCTTTATGCCAAACCCCGAAACCGCCATATTCCTGTAGGGTAAAAGCCAGATATTTACCATCCGGTGAGATTCTAGGGAAGGATACGCTTTTGTGGTTGGCCCGGCCATTGTATAAAGTATCTACTTGCTGGCCTAGGGTGCGGGTTTCCGGGTCAAAGTCGACACGGCATAGGCTGTAGGTCATTTGTCTGAAATTCTTAGAAATAGAATCTACGGCGGCGGTCGAACTGAAATAGAGGCTCTTCCCGTCGGGAGAGAACGCTGGGAATATTTGCCATGCGTCTTTGGAATTTAACGCTTCGCAAGAGAATACCTCGTTCTTCTTCACGTCGTAGATCACGATATCGGAGTTATGATCCAATACTTCCAGCGTATTGGGATTATTGATGAAGAAGTTTTGGTAGGTATCGCATACGGTGGCCGCCAGATAGTTACCATTCGGATGCCAATACATGTAGACAAAGTTTGAGACGGTCTCGGGAGTCTTGGTATTTAGCTTGGTGATTTTCTTTCCATCAATCAGTACGGAACCGGCGTGTTTGCCTCGCATATGGAAAATCATTTTATCCGGGTTCCCGGAGGAAAACGTGTGGCAGTTTACGCAGTTATAGTCGGTTAGGTTATTCTCATAAATCACGCTTTGGTCATAATTCTCCAAGTTTCGTTGATAGATACCCATCCTGTTCCACATATCATTACTCAAGGCTAATAACCGATAGGCTATATATTTATCAATGGAATCATTTACGATGTCCATATGAAAAGGCGTATAGGCGTTCCATTCGCCCTGTATGCGTTTAGCGATGGTCAATTCTATTTGGTTTCCGGCATTCTCTTTCAATAAGGCTTTCCATCTCTTTTGTGGGATCTCAAAGAGCCCCTCATCGCTATAGACTTGGAGTTGAGTCTTTTCCCCTTTAATGATAAGGCAGTGCTCACTGCTATCGGCGATAGAGAAATTGAGCGGGGCGATGTTCACAGGGATGGTCACATCCTTGTAATCCGGATAAATGGCGATTTCCTTGTTTAGACTCTTGGCGATCTGTACGTCGCTTTTGGAGCATGAAACCATCAAGGCGATGAGAAAAAGGAAAAGATATCGGTTTGTATTTGTGTAAGTCTGTCTTTCCATATGTGTTTTATTTAGAGAGTATCAAATAGTACCAGAAAGTAGGTTGATAGTCGGCTATTCCAGTCGCTACATTTTGTCGGGCATGCCTTAGTCCCAATACACGTTGCTTGAATATCGAGAACTCGGACAGGATTTTATCGGTTACCCCATACTTGCGGCAATATTCCGGATCATGCTCCGCATAAGAGATCACGGCTTGTTGCAAGGGTTCGGGTAATGCGGGGAGTACTTCCGTCCCACTGAATCTTTCAACAAACGTTTTTATAGCGGGCAGGTCTTTCGATAATAATAACGTACCGATCGTATAATCCAATGCGGCTTTATTCAGGGGATTCTCTTCCAATATAATCATTAGGTTATCAAACAATCCGATTATATTGGCGAAAAGGTCTTTGTCGCTGGATAGGCTTTTTCTTTTTGTACCTAATTCCGGGTCGCTCTCCACCGCTTGGTCATTATATAAGAACTTTCGTTGCGAGGAGGCCCATTCGTGATAGGCCCATGTCTTTTCCAATAAGGATATAAACTTCTCGGCCGCGGGATACTGTCCGTATATCAAATGGGATTTTATTAATAATTTAGTCATGACGGGACTGCCGTATGTAATTCCTACCGAGGTACCAAAAGCGAAATTGTATGCCAAGGACGTGATTCCTACATGGTAGTATATCTGGCTGAACAGGAAACTTTCCTCTATATGCGCTTGGTACTTTGAGACCAAAGATTGTATTCCGCTTTGCGGGTATTTGAATAAATCAGTCTGCATGACACCCTTGTGGGATAAGGCAAGGTTTAAGCAATTCAGGTGTAAATAGTTATTATAGTTCAGATCGGTGGACGAGATTATGGCGTCCCATTGCTCGGTATCTATGTAATGAAACATTTGCATCAACGTATAGAAATCTTTATTCCTCTGTTGAAGAGCCGTTTGCGTATAATACATACCGGATAAGGCAAGTAATGCTACGGCTACTAAAGCTTTTAAATAGGTTTTTATGTGATCTAAATAACGTGATAGGGAGAATAGAAGCATAACGAGTAACGCTACTTGCCAAGAGAAACCGTAGAATGGTTCCAGATCAATGAAATACTCTACGTAATCTTTCATCCAAAATACATAGTCATAATCGGGTTTACTGCCCCCTAGAACGCATAGAGAACCTACGATAAGCAGCAGGATCAAAGGGATGAAGCTTGCGTACCAGCGTTCGCTTTTTTGTAATATATCAAATAGTAAGATGCTAAGGGCGAATAATATAGCTACAGATCCCATCGTGTAAAACAATCCGGTCGCCAGCAAGCAACCGATTAAGGTACGGTACGTCCAATTAAATTTTCGTGTCCCGTAACTGTACAGGCTAAGAGCCAATGACCAAAATAACATGGCTATCAGCCCTTCATAATGATAGCTATCTTTCATTAGGTAAAGATATTGGAATAAGATGGGGAGAAAGGCCAAGGGCATAAGATATAATGCCGGATGTATCTTTCGTAAGGTCAGCCAGAATAACCAACCGGAGATTCCACCGATCAAGGCGGTCACCAGCGATCCGATCAGCGGCACCTTGAAAAACTGTATAATAAATTGGGAGCAAATCGTAGCCAATCCTCCAATTGTCTTAAGTATATTCAATACATATTCGGTATCGAACAGGAAAATCTGCTGTTGTTCCCGGTAAAAGAAGGTTGCTTCTTGAGTGGTTTGTAAATGTAACCCTAGAAGGCTGGTGCATAATAAGAGCAGAAGAATAGGTGTGATCTTTTTGCTTAAGTTATTCATGTTCTTTTTACTTTATGTATGTTTCCCAGATTCGATTTATTTATGATAAGTAACGTCAATCCCCTTACTTCCTTTGGCAAGTTTACTGATTTTCCGTATATTAGATGATACTTTTCCTGTGATAAACTCGGGTATGTTATATGATTTCATGAACCGATGATAGAAATCCGTATCTTTCTGTGGTAATAGGAACGGTTTGGAGGCATTTCCGCTCTCGCCGATATAGGCGAAATAAGGTCGGGTATATAATCCGTCGATTCTTCGGCTGCTGAAAACGATCCACCGGCTGTTGCTACTCCATGAATGATAACTCTCCGTGTCTGTGCTGTTCGCGTTTCGTAAGGGATGGAAAAAACCACTCTCGATATCCAGAATATATAAATCAGCGTCTTTATGCCAGATAGAGAAGTTCCCGTAGCCCGATAAGGTGAATAACAAGAATTTCCCGTCGGGAGAGACACGGGGAAAAGAGACACTTTTCCCATTCTCTCGTACATTATATAATGTGTCTATCTCTGATGCGAAACTCCTTGTTACCGGATCAAACGCTATGGAGCAAAGATTATACTTTACCTCCGAATACTCGTGGGGCATCGAACGTGCCTCGGCGGTACAGAAATAAAGCGTTCTTCCGTCGGGGGAAAAGGTAGGGAATGTCTCAAAAGCCTCTTTCGTACGAATGGCGGGAGTACTGATGATCTCATGTTTCTCGGTATCGTACACCACTACATCCGATTGGCTATCGAAAACCTCGACCCTGTTTTTGTCATTGGAATGAAAGCTCTGGCTCGTTTGGTTTACCGAGAATGCAACGTATTTCCCGGAAGGATGCCAAGAGGGATAAACCAAGGGGGAAATCGTTTGCTCCGTTTTCGTATTTAATTTCTCTATTTTATCTCCGTCTATCAAATAAGTCCCGGCGTATTTATCTCTCATGTGGAATAACATCTTGTTGGGGTTTTGCATACAAAATGAATGGCAATTCATGCAATTTTGTCCACTGTGTTTATTTTCCATAATGGGACTTTGTTCGTAGGTTTCCAGGCTCCGTTGGTAAATACCCATCTGGTTCCAAAGTTCATATCCGGGCTCTATCAGACGGTAGGCTAGATAGGAATCCATAGGTTCCTGTGCGATAAACAACGAGAATTCCGGATAGCTCAGCCATTCCTTATCCTTAGCATAAAGTTTTACTTGTATCGTTTTGCCTGTCGCTTTCCTAAGTAGCTTTTTCCAGTTGGCGGCAGGAATATGGAATTGCCCCTTTTTTTCTTTCACCTGCAACTTCACTTCCTCAAAACAGAAAACAGCGAACGCTTCCGTATGTGCATTCTGTATTTTAAAATTCAGGGGAGCGATATTATTCGGTATCGTTACATCTGCGTAATCTGGGTATAATATCGGTTTCTCAGAGGTTTCCTTGCTTACCGGAACCGTGTCTGAACATGAAAATATCCCCAGTACGATAAAACATACACATATAATATATAGATAGTGCTTTTTCATGGCAATGAATCATTTAAGAAGGTAATAAGACCAATAGGTGTCTCCAAAAGAGTTTTTTATCAATTGGGGTAGCTGTGGGTTATTCCGGTTCTGCAATACAAGATTCCTGTAACCTGTGAATTTCCGGATGACATTTTCGGACACGTTGAACCGTCTCCAATAATCCGAGTCTTTCTCGGCTAGTAAAATAACCGCTTCTTGGAAACTCGTCGGAAGGGAAGGAAGTGTAGATGTACCGTAATATTTCTCAATGAATGTCTGGAAAGATTTCATATCCTTGGATAAAAGATAGATGGCTCCGACAAATTGGATGGGAATCTGATTCTCCGGGTTTTGTTCTGCCCGGATCAATAAATCATGTTCTAACCCGTTTACACCGGAAAGGTTGTTACGAAGGGGAAGTCCTTTTCGTTTAATCCCCAGTACCGGATCTTCTTCTATGGCTTTATCATTATATAGAAATTCCCTATGTCGTTTTGCCCAGTCGTGATAAGCGTAAGTCTTCTCTAATATATCGATGTACTTCTCAGCGATTGGATATGTACCGTAAATCAAGTTGGTTTGGACTAGACGTTGTAGGTTCCGGGGATTACCGGCCCCAATCACGGTGACATATCCTTCAAATGCCATCTCTTGCGATAAGGCGATTTCTCCAAGCGTAAAATAGGCGTCGCTAAGTAAGGTCGATACGGAAGAAGTCTTATTCCAAGAGGCTAATAATCCTTGAGGCCCGTGTTGATCGAACGCAAACATCCGGTTTCCTAACTCGCCTTTCTCAGCAAGGGCGTTGTTTAGGTAAGTCAAGTATAAGTAATTCTTGATCGGACCTTGGCAGTTCCGGATGATTTGATCCCATTGTCCGTTTCGGGCATAATAATCTAGTTCCTTTAGTTGATAAGATTTTTGATCATTATATCTTGGTATCCCGAACCTGCAAAGTGCGAGAATTATGATAAGTTGTACGGAGATCTCTATCCAATCTCTCTTTTTCGAAGTGCCTTTAGGCCATGTAAATGCGAAGATCAGCGAAAGCGGCAAACTGACCCAGGAAAAATATATGACATTCGGAGCTTGTAAGATCGGATGATAATAGGCATCCGGTAGGAACGCGAAATGATAATCGGTGATGACTGTCGCCCATACGCAACTGGTCGCTATGAGTGTAAACTCGATGGGGATCACCAAGAAGACAACTCCTTGTTTGAATTGGCCGAATAATTCCTTGATGAATGCGCAGACCGTGAATAATCCGGCTATAGGCCCTCCTATCCAGAAAAGTAGAGGTGTGATAAGTAGGGCCGTAAATAATCGGAATCGAAAGTTATTGATCCGTATCCACCCATTCAAACAAAGTAGGCAAATTAAAAAGGCCACTGTTCCTTGTAGTAAGTAATTGAAATCGTATTGAGCCAATAATAAGGATAAGACGGGGAGTAAGTAAATCAGATACAACTCTTTTTCCGGGGTGATTTGTCTTACGACAGCCCTCATGGTAAGCCCTATGCCAGTGAGCAATGCGGCAAAGATAAAGGGACCGAGATAAGGGGTGATAAAAAATTGTGTCAAAAATTCCCCGATGACCGAAGATAAACCTCCCGGATAACTGATTTTATCCGCAAGATAGTCTCCGGAAAATTGGAATAGTTGAAGCTGCTCGATATAAAAGAAATGAAACTTGCTGGTTATTTGCAAGAAAACCCCTAATATGGCAAACAGTATCAAACCGAAGAGTATTTGTTTATATCTCATGGCTAGAGTATACGTTTCATTATGATTTAAAGTCAAACAAAGATATATATTTAAAATGAAAAAAGCGAATAAGCATTCGCTTTTCGCTTTTGTGAGGGGGTAACCACACATATCACATGCCTGGTTACCCGATATTAATGTTAACCCACTTGTTTATTTCCAATTTTCATTTTGAACCAAGAGACCGTCCATCTTTTGAATCTCATTCAATGGAATAGGCAATACGCACCATTTTGCGTTATAAACGCTATTCGCATATTTCAGTAAGAATTTCTTTTCAAAAGAAGCGTAGCTGTTCAACTCATCGGCGATGATACCCCAGCGAGCCAAATCATACCAGCGGTGACCTTCAAGAGCCATCTCAATCTTACGTTCCCAACGTAACGCTTGCGTCGCAGATGCTTTGGAAGCGAATTGAGAATCGGGATATAAGCCGATACGGTAGTTTGCCGCGGCATTCGATAAAGTCTTTCCGTTTACCTTGTCCTCTAATACATATGAGGATGTAGTCTCTGCCATACCATTATTCGGATCGGCAGCCTTTACATATCCGTTGGCGGCACGGGCACGGACTTGATTGATATATTTACCGGCCTCCTTATGGTTGCCTGTTTCAATCAATGCCTCGGCGTACCATAGTAATACGTCTGCATAACGGATCAGGTGGAAGTTCTTCGCAGAAGAGTTCGTTACTGTTACGATAGACAAGCTACCCTTGTCTGCCTTACGCGGGATGTTCTTCTTGTTCAGGTACAAGCCACCATTACTATAATCACGTACCCAACCATCCAAAGATGAAGGAACTGTCCAATCCCAGAACGGAGTATTGAAACGTCCGGTTGAAACATCCAGACGCGGGTCGGTGTAAACCGTTAGATCCGTATGAGGAATGTTGTTTGCGTCTAGCGTCGTAAGCGCAGGGCTGTTTTTATACTGACCATCCATCATCGGCAGACCGTTTGCGTCAACGATATGTGAGTTTACCAAATCGTTGGAGGGCTGATAGAATCCCCAACCTCCTGTACCTAACGCACCGTTAAAACCGATGTGCCATGGTCCGTTGATACTGGAAGTTTCTTCCACAGTACCAGTGATTGCCATTTGGATATCAAATACAGACTCGCCAGTCCAATCGGCTTCACCTGCGATGTGAAGCTCCTCATATGTGTCAGCCAATTTGTATTTTGTGCCGTTATTGTCTTTACCGTTCGCCATGACTTCCTCCAAAAGGCTCTTGACCTCAGTCCAACGGTTTTGTGAGCCGTTCTTTCCATCGTATGGAGAAGATTGATACATTTTTACTTTTGCCAATAAGGCACCTGCGGCCCATTTGTTTATACGCCCCTTGTCGGTAGTCCAGCGATCTGGAAGATTGTCGTACGCAAATTGTAAGTCATCGATGATCTTATCCCAAATATAAATGTAGTTACCACTCTCGTCTACATTAGAAACCTGCGGGTTTACGTTCTCTTGCATAGCCAGATCGTCCACGTAAGGAACAGCGGCTCCAAATAATTTTACAACCTCGAAATGCCAGAAAGCACGGAAGAAGCGTGCCTGTGCGATCGTTTCCGTATAGTTGTCTTTCGCCTCTCCATTGACCGTTAACATTTCTTCTTTGGCCATGTCTGCCAACTTGATCACGTTGTTTGCCACGAAAACACCGTTATAGCATTTTTTCCATTTCACGTTTAGGTAACCGTTGTCTGTGGTAAACGTATAGGTCTCCAAACTTGTGAAGTCCGGTTGGTCTTGATACGTGGAGCCCTTATTGGCACTACCGCCCATCACGTCGCCATATACATAGTTACTCAATGTTGCCTCGAAATAGGAGTTGTCGTGCATTTTTGCATACATACCTGTCACCAATTGCTCTACCCCTTTCGCTGACACGAAATCTTGCTCACTTACTGAACCAGCGGGTTTAACCTCTAGAAAATCCGAACAAGACGTATTTCCTAAGGCTAGAACTGCCGCCATTGCGGAATATATAAATATTTTTTTCATTATTGTTCTACTTAATTGTTAATATAATCAGATTTTCATTCTTAGTTTTAGAACGTAACATTAACTCCAAGGATAAATTGACGTGGCATACCGTATGAACCATAGTCTGTACCCATGTTACGGTCTTTAGAATTACCGGAACCATCATCCGTACGAACCTGAGGATCCAATCCGGAATAACCGGTCAATGTGAATACGTTAGAGATCTGACCATAGATACGGATCTTGTCGAATTTGATCTTGTTCATCCATGCTTTCGGCAAGGTATAACCCAACGTTAATGTTTGCATACGCAAGAAGGAACCATCCTCTATGTAGCTGGAATTAGATTCGTTGGCCGCAATCGTACTTTCTCCTGTAGCGGTTGCCCACATCGGGTAGATTCCGTTTGGATTCTCCGGGCTCCAAGAGTTGTCGCGACGATCTTTTGAATAAGCAGATTGCAAAGAACCGTAGTGTGTATAGTATTTATACATGGCAAAGATGTCATTACCTACGGAGAAGTACAAGTAAGTGCTCAAGTCGAAACCTTTCCAGCCTACGCTTAAGTTAACACCACCAGTCAAGTCCGGATGCGGGTTACCGATGAATGTACGGTCACTTGCGTCGATCTTACCATCGTTGTTCACATCTTTCACCTTGAATTGACCTACGTATTGAGACGGATTTAACGAAGCGGCGTCTGCCGTACCGTATGGTAATACAGCGCCTCCAGCATCATTCTTATAGTTGCGAACCTCATCCTCGCTCTTGTAGATACCATCCACCTGATAACCGTGGAACATACCAACCGCATACCCCTTCATCATGACATTCATGTTGGAGATACGAGTACCTTCGAAGATACCGGCTTCCGTACCGATCTCTGTCAATTTGTTCTTATAGTGAGAAAGGTTCACGCCAATCGAGTAATCTACCTCGCCAACCTTGTCGCGCCATGTCAAATTCAAGTCAACACCCTTATTTTCCATGTCGCCGATATTTACTTTAGGCTTGTCTGCGTTACCAGCCAAAGCAGACCAGTTCGCATCGATCAACATATCGGAGGTCTTCTTCAGGTACCAGTCGAAGTTGATGCCTAAGCGTTGGTCGAAGACTGTCGCATCGAAACCTACGTTCAACATCTTAGAGGTTTCCCACTTCGCATCGATATCACCTAAGGCCGTAACACCGTATCCTGTCATTACGTCCGTATCACTACCGGTGATGCTATAGAGCCACGTGTTACCTGTACCGTAGCGGAATGCCCAGTTGTATGCTCCGATATTAGAGTTACCCGTCGTACCGTAACCGGCGCGCAACTTGAAGTCGTCTAACCATGTACGAGTCTTTTCCATGAAATTCTCGTCTGACATACGCCATCCCAAAGATACGGAAGGGAATGTACCCCAACGGTTTTTCTCGGAGAATCGAGAGGATGCGTCTCGACGAACGGTCACGGTAGCCAAGTATTTGCCTTGGTAAGCGTAATCAGCACGTCCGAAGATACCAAACATGGTGCTGGGTGAGTGCATGTAACCACTGTTACGTAAGTTGGCGGCAGAACCGTTGTCGATTTGCCATGTGTTCGGGTCATCCTCGAACTGGTAATCAATACGGCCGGCCTGTATCACGCGGCCTAAGCCCTCGCGGATAGCTTCTGTTCCTAATACTACGCCGATTGAGTGGTCTTCGTTGATTGTCTTTTTATAAGTGGCCGTATTCGTCCATTGGTAGCCTAACCAATAACTGGCGTTCTCGTAGAACTCATTGTTGTTACGTCCCTCCTTGTTGGTCATGATAGTACGCTTGTTCATCCAAAAGTCCCAAGCACCACTTAAGCGGGCACTGAACTGCGTACGGATCGTCAAGTCCTCGCCAATGCTTTCCAATGGTTTGATCTCCGCATAGATAGCGGATTGCGCACGCAAGAAACGACGGCGGTTATCCTTACCGTGGTTAACAGACATCACGGCACTTTCCGCACGTCCACCCTCATTGTTCACGGATCCCGCATAGTCTCCACCTACCGTATAAATAGGTACCCACGGCTGGATGGAGAAAGTCTTACCGAATGTGTTGTCGTCACCTTGGCGCCCCCGCTCACCGGAGTTCTCTATTACGGCGAGATTCGTATTTTGTCCGATGTTGAACCACTTGTTTACGAAGAAGTTGGTATTTGCACGCAAAGAATAACGGCGGAACCAAGACTCCTTGATCGTACCCTCACGGTTCATGTAGCCTAAACCTACCGAGTAGGTAGCCTTCTCGCCACCACCTGTTACTGAGATCTCGTGGTTCTGCACCTTACCGGTTTGTACTACCTCGTCGTACCAGTTTGTACCTTTACGAGCTTCTTCTTCTGAATAACCATCCTCCAGCATTTGGTAGTAAGCGGAACGAGACCATGTGTTTGTTCCGTCATCCTTATAGGATTTTATCCATGCGTCGATTGAACCAAACTCTTGAATGACTTGATCCTTACTATAACCAGCAGGTTTCAGTGCGTAAGGCATTGTTAAATGGCCTGAACCATCTGCTCCGATTGAGCCGAACTGTGCGTGAGTCGTGGTCAAACCGCGATATTTCAACAAGTTACGCTGACCTTCTTCTTGGAATTCCATCGCTTCCCATGCGTCCAATAGATCATAACCGTTATTAGCCATCTTGGCCACACCAAAATAACCGTTGTAAGAAACCTTTACACGGTCATCTTTCTTTCCTTGTTTGGTGGTGATGATGATAACGCCATTCGCTCCTTTCGCTCCATAGATGGCGGCGGCGGCGGCATCCTTCAAGATCTGCATGGACTCGATATCGTTCGGGTTCACAGCATCGATATCTACACCGGATACACCATCCACGATCACTAACGGGTCGGAACCATTCACGGAGCCTACACCACGGATACGGATCGTAGTCTCACCCAACGGACCGCCACCAGCCTGTACGAATACACCGGCTGCCTTGCCTTGCAAGGCCTCGGCGAAGTTGGATACTGGAGTCTCTTTTAAGTCATCTGTAGAGACTACGGCCACGGATCCGGTAATGTCTTTCTTCGCTTGGGTACTATAACCCGTTACGACAACCTCGTCCAAGGCTTGGGAGTCTTCTACTAATGTAATTTTGATAGAGGTCTGGTTATCTTTAAGATGCACTTCTTGAGTTACGTATCCGATGTAAGATACTACTAAGACTGCGTTTGCGGGCACATTGTCGATTATAGCACGACCGTCCATGTCCGAGATGTTTCCGATAGTAGTCCCTTTTACGACTACATTAGCTCCGAGGATAGGGCCAGATTTGTCTACGATGGTACAGTTAACTTGTCGTCCATCTTGCTGTACGCTCATAAGTCCTGTACTGGATGTTGGATACAAATAATCTGTTTCTGTAGCAAAAGCTGTTCCGGCTCCGTACAGAAGAAAAGAAGCTCCTAAGACTAATGGCTTCCATGATACAACATTTCTCATACAAATTTAGAATTTAAGGTATAATAAAATAAAAAACACAGACTTTTAACAAAATGAATTCACTACTCTGCCATACCTCTAGGGTATGTTACATCTGTTTACATCTCAAAATAGGCAAACATCATTCTCTTCTTCTCAACTTCATTTGTGTAGCTTCTTCATTATCATGTATTTAATGATAAAAGCCGCTTCTTGCTATCTTTCATAATACTAAAAAAACGACTAGTCTAAACGATCGTTTAAATCTTGCATTTTTGAAAAGAGGAAATGATGATTTGAAAAAGAAAAGCTTTTTTTAGATCGATGAAGGGTTATCTCTCCCATTAGCAATAAGATAAAATAAAAAAAATCAACAAAAAGTTGCACGTGTCGAAAAAAAAACAGACCTTTACAAACGACTAATAGAAACGATCGTTTAGACTAGTCGTTTATGAAAAAACATTTAGACCATAAGTATTCAGAAATTTACTGAAATCTAGAATGTTGTTGTATATGGAAAGATCATTTTGCTGTTAGATTGTGTTTTTTATTGATTTATACCTTAAAATCTAATGTTGTATGAATAATGTAGTATTATGGAAACAGGTGTTTCTAGGAGCCTCTTTATTCTTATGTGGCGCAAGTCCAGTCATGGCCACTGAAGTAGGCGATTTAACACCAGACGTAAGGGGCAATGCCCTGCAACAAGATGGACGTAGAGTCACTTGCACTATTTCAGACAAAGCAGGACCAATTGTTGGAGCAAATGTCCTTGTTAAAGGGACAACTATCGGAAATATTTCCGATATGGACGGACGTGTCATACTTGATGGTGTACCGGATAATGCCATATTGGTGGTATCTTACATTGGCTATGTAACTCAAGAGATCTCTCTGAAGAATAGCCAGAACAATATCAAAGTAAAATTAGCGGAAGACACACAAGCCTTGGATGAGGTCGTTGTTGTCGGCTATGGTACCCAAGCGAAGAAAGATATTACGGGATCTGTCGCTGTCGTATCTACGGAAGAGTTGAAGGAGACTCCGGTAGCGACATTCTCAGAAGCCTTGCAAGGAAAGGCTTCCGGTGTGTATATCTCGAACTCGGGTGGACCTAGTGGTGAGACGACTATCCGTATCCGTGGTGTCGGCTCGTTGAATGGTTCGGACCCATTGATTGTTGTGGACGGTGTCTCGAATGTGGATATCGATGCGGTCAATCCGAATGATATCGAGTCTTTGCAAGTCTTGAAAGATGCTTCCGCTACTGCGATCTACGGTGCGCAAGGAGCGAATGGTGTAATCATTATCACGACAAAGCAAGGAACTAAAAGCGGCCGGGTACGAGTATCTTATGATGGTTACTTTGGTGTGGCGAAGATGGCGAATAGTGGTTATGATTTGTTGAATGGATGGGAGGCGATGGAATGGCAAGCACAAGGTATGAGAAACGTGCGGGATTATCGCGGACAAACACCCACCGCTCATCCTCAATTCGGATCGTTGAACGATAAAGATGAATTGACGATGCCTTATGCGATTAAACCGGCCGGTTTATCAAAAGATCAAGTAATCTCGCAGTTTGGTAGTATCGATGCGTGGGTGGCTTCCTATAAACCGGATGGTAGTAATTCGTGGTCACGTTCCGCTTATTATCAGATGTTGGAAGATGGATATTCGGAAGCGGAGGCCCAGAAAGGAACGAATTGGTATGATATGGTGACTCGTACGGGTAAAGTACAGGATCATCAGATCTCTTTATTAGGAGGTGGAGAAAAAGGAACTTACTCGGCTTCTTTAGGCTATACTAATCGGGAAGGAACGATTATCTCTTCTTTCTTTAAACGTTATTCACTGCGTGCCAACTCTACCTATAATGCGAATAAATATTTCACGATAGGCCAGAATTCCAATATCGCCGTAATGGAGATGGGCGGTGAGCGAGGGCGTCAAGGCGATGCGAGCGTATTCGCCCAAACATATACGATCCAGCCATGGGTACCTGTTTATAATGTAGGTGGCGATTATGCGGGATCACAGGCCTCGGAAGGTGGACGTGCGAATACGGCTTATCAGACAGCCATGAATCAACAGGATGATTGGACTCGTTTCATGCGATTGCAAAGTGCGGCTTTCGCCGAGTTGAAACCGATCAAAGGCCTGAGTCTTCGTACGCAGTTCAGCGTTCGTTTGATGGGTATGTGGAGCCAAGCGTTGAGTGAGAAGACGATCGCTACCAATAAAGAGGGGCAATCTCAAAATTATCTGGAGGAAAATGCGAATTGGAGGTTGGATTATCAGTGGACCAATACGGCGACTTATAAGACGAAATTCAATGAAGATCATGACGTGACATTTATGATCGGTACGGAAGCTATGAAATTTGGTGTGGGACGAAGTATGAAAGCCATTCGCTATGATTATATCTTCGAGAATAATCCCAATACATGGATATTAAACAATGGTTCTTCCGACAATATGAAGAATGAAGGAAAAATGTTTGATAAAAGTACGATGTTCGGCTTGTTTTTCCGTGGCGATTATTCCTATAAAGGTAAATACTTGGCAACTGTAACGGTTCGCCGGGATGCTTCTTCCCGGTTTGGCGAGGATAACCGCTGGGGTACATTCCCTTCTCTTTCTTTAGGCTGGCGTATGTCGGATGAGGTCTTTATGGAAAAGACACGTACGTGGTTGGATGATTTAAAGGTGCGTGCGGGTTATGGAACGACCGGTAACTCTAATATCGGAGCCTATAATTATGCGTTTCAATATGCGACCGGAAATGATTATTTATATGGAATCACAGGTGCGGATTCAGGGGCGTCTCCGGGCTATGCGATCTCAAATCTGGGGGATGTGAATGCTAAGTGGGAAACAACCAAGATGTTTAACGTCGGTTTAGACGTAACGGCGTTGAATAATCGTTTGACCGGAAGTATCGATTATTATATTAAGAAGACTTCAGATTTGTTGGTGAACGCTAACTGGTCCGCTTTGGCCGGTAACGCTACTAAGCCAAAGATCAATATTGGCGATATGCAGAATAAAGGTCTTGATTTCAGTGTGGGCTGGAGAGATAAAGTCGGTGATTTTAGTTACTCGGTAAACGCCAATATCTCAACCTATAAGAATAAGGTTACCCAATTAGGTTCCTCGGATCTATTTACGAATACGCGTTTGAGTAAGGTAAACATCACCACGGTAGGGCAACCGGTAGCGATGTTCTACGGTTATCAAGTGGACGGAATCTATACGAGTGAACAAGATGTGCTGAACTATAAGACCGCGGATGGAAAAACGATTTTACCGTATGCCGTGGCGGACGAGGCCAGCTTGAATCCTCAATCATGGGTAGGTCGTTATAAGATTCGTGACGTGAACGGAGATGGAAAGATTGGGGCGGAAGACCGTACGATTATCGGTAATCCGCATCCGGACTTCACGGGAGGTGTGAACCTTAGTGTTGGTTGGAAAGGTTTTGATTTGAGTACATTCCTTTATTTCTCTGTAGGTAACGACTTGTATAAACATTATCAGTATTATACGCATTTCGGGGCATTACAAAGTAACTTCTCTAAAGATCGCTTGGAAAACTCTTGGGATCCCGTTACAAACCCGGATGGTATCTATCCATTATGGGCTGGTACATCTAATGAAGGTACGGAGGCGGCTAATGAATCCAATTCTACTTATATAGAAGACGGTTCATACTTGCGTATGCAGACATTGACGCTCGGTTATACGTTGCCAAAGAGTATCTTGAATAAGATCAAATTTGAGAAGATTCGTGTTTACGGTCAGGTTTCCAATGTGTTTACATTAACAGGCTATTCAGGTTTGGATCCGGAGGTTCGTAGCAATAATGAAGATAGCAGTAACGATATGATGAAAGGTATCGACTACGGTTCTTATGGTATGCCACGCCAGTTCATTTTAGGCGTGAATATTTCTTTCTAAAAGGATTTTCGATAAGGATATTGATAACGATTAAAAAAAACAGTATGAAAAGACTATTTATATATTCAATGTTAGTGGCGTCTTCATTAGGAGCGATGACCTCTTGCTCTGACTTCTTGGATGTGAAGCCGGTGGGTGCGGTCAGTGAAGAAGAGTTACTGAATCAGGAAGGCGTAAATTATGCGATTACAGGAATGTATTCATCGATGCTTACACAGGAGTATTTTGCGGCTCCTTTGACAAATTATGCCTATGGCGATGTACTGGGTGGAAGCGCGAATAAAGGGTCTACGTTTACGGACCAGTCTGACTTTACGAACTTGGAAACGTATGCGATCACTACGGACAACGGATATTTGAATACCAAATGGAAAGTGGTTTATGAAGGTGTCTATCGTGCGAACAACGTGATTAATATGATCGATAAGATCAAGGACGAGCTTTCTTCCGTAAAAGGCGTATCAAAGGATTTTTATACCGAAGCGATCGCCCAAGCCCGATTCTTCCGCGGATTCTGGCATTTTGAGGGAATGAAATTATTTGGTGCCGCTATTCCTTACGTGGGAAGCGAGGAATTCGCTAGCGATGTAAACCCAAAAGTTTCCAATGTGGATGAGTCTGGCAATTATATTTACATATGGGATAAGGTGGCCGAGGATTTACAGTTCGCTTATGATAACCTGCCGGATATTTGGGCGAGCGATAAAGGACGTGTCAATAAATGGGCCGCCGCCGCTTTTTTGGCAAAATTGAGGCTGTATCAGTCTTCACCCTATAACGGTACGAATGGTTCTTCCGATCATTGGGCGGATGCCAAGGCTTTATTGGAGGCTATTATCGCGAATGGGCAGGATAATAATGGCACGAAATTCAAACTAGCGGATACTTATGAGGATTTGTTTACGGCAGGTAGTGCCGATTGGAGCGGTGAGTCCGTGTTCGATATACAGCGGACTATCTCTGGTTCTCAGGTAATCACGAACTCTATCGAAGGTTCATGGCATACGGCTCCTCCGGGAGGTATGGGCACATCCGGATGGGGTTTCTATCAACCTTCCTATGAGTTGGTAAACTCACATATCGTAGACGAGAATGGTTTGCCGTATCTGGATAAATCATATCAAGATAAACCGGCGTTGACTACCTTGACAGATAATATTCCACATACGGATTTAGAGGTTTTTACCGATCCTCGTCTGGATATCAGTACCGGTCGTTTTGATGTCCCTTATTGGGACTGGACGGTTCCTTCTATCTTGGATGGGTGGGTACGTGATATCGCGAATGGTGGTCCTTATATGAATAAGAAGCGGCAACCGAAAAAAGCGGATAAAGGCGGTACGAGCGTATCTACGGAGACGAGTTCTACAGCCAAGAATTACCATTTGATCCGTTATGCGGATGTTTTACTTTGGTATGCCGAAGTCTTGATTCACGACGGAAATTATAAGGAGGCCGGGAAGTATATAAATGAGGTACGTGCCCGTGCGGCAAACTCGTATGTGAAGGGCGTTGATGCTGCCACGATGTTGCCCACTTCTACATCTTATGTCTTGGATGATAAAGTGAATGGGAAGTTGGATTCGAACGCTGCGGCTAATTATCGTGTAGGTTTGTATCCGGATTCGCAATTCAACAGCAAGGATAGTGCTTTAGCCGCTTTACGTTTCGAGCGTAAATTAGAGTTGGCGATGGAAGGTCATCGCTGGTACGACTTAGCTCGTTGGGGAATAGCGTACGATGAGATAAGTAATTATATCACTTACGAGAAGAAGCATCTCGGAAAGTTTGCCAACTGCGTTTATAACGTTAAATGGGTAACTCTTCC
>ERZ791720.502-NODE-502-length-21741-cov-5.34981_pt1 | contig 21741 bp, 16 predicted proteins | sample MGYA00510048_ERZ791720 | MGnify/ENA primary metagenome ERZ791720 (study PRJEB30046, sample SAMN00715142) | human gut metagenome | study: EMG produced TPA metagenomics assembly of the A metagenome-wide association study of gut microbiota in type 2... | reverse complement strand
TCCAGTGGGTTGCTGCCATTGCTGCGGAACTTTCTGCACAGGGCATCAAGAACATCGTGATGCACAATGTGAGCAAGAGCAATCCTTCTTATATCATTGCCGACATATTCAAGTATCGCGGACTTATCATCGGCAGCCCCACCTACAGCAACCAGATTTATCCTGAGATAGAATCCTTGCTCTCCAAGATTCTGGTACGCGAAGTGAAGGGACGCTATCTGGGATACTTCGGCTCCTTCTGCTGGGCGGGTGCCGCCGTGAAGCGCATGGGCGAGTTTGCCGAAAAGAGCAAGTTCGAGATTGTGGGCGACCCGGTAGAGATGAAGCAGGCCATGAAGGACATTACTTACGAACAATGCGAAAACCTGGCACGTGCCATGGCAGAGCGTTTGAAGAAGGATAGGAAGTAGTTGAAAATTAAGAATTAAAGAATTAAGAATTGAAGTTGAAAATTACCCCTAATTTATTAACCTAATAAAACAATCACAATGAGACTAATCATTCAACCGGATTATCAATCCGTATCAAAGTGGGCGGCACATTATGTGGCTGCCAAGATCAAGGCCGCTCATCCGACACCTGAAAAACCGTTTGTATTGGGATGCCCCACCGGTTCTTCTCCGTTGGGCATGTACAAGGAACTTATCGACCTGAACAAGAAAGGCATCGTGTCTTTCCAGAACGTAGTGACTTTCAATATGGACGAGTATGTAGGTTTGCCCAAGGAACATCCCGAAAGCTACTATTCCTTTATGTGGAACAACTTCTTCAGCCATATAGACATCAAGCCGGAGAACACCAATATCCTGAACGGCAACGCTGCCGACCTGGATGCCGAGTGTGCACGCTATGAAGAGAAAATCAAGTCCTACGGTGGCATCGACCTCTTCATGGGCGGTATCGGCCCCGACGGACATATCGCTTTCAACGAGCCGGGTTCTTCCCTTTCGTCACGCACCCGCCAGAAGACATTGACTACCGATACCATCATTGCCAACTCCCGTTTCTTTGACAACGACGTGAACAAGGTGCCCAAGACTGCCCTGACCGTCGGTGTCGGTACTGTGCTTAGCGCCCGCGAGGTAATGATTATCGTAAACGGACACAACAAGGCACGTGCCCTCTATCATGCAGTCGAGGGTCCCGTGATGCAGATGTGGACTATCAGCGCCTTGCAGATGCACGAAAAGGGTATCATCGTTTGTGACGATGCGGCCACCGAAGAATTGAAGGTGGGTACTTACCGCTACTTCAAGGATATTGAGGCAGAGCACCTGGATGCGGAAAGCTTGCTGAAATAAGCAAACTAATAAAAGTTTTGCAATTCCACCCTCACCACCCTCACCGCTTGTCTGCATCTGCTTGTTCATCGGTGTTTCAGGGGTGAGTGAGAGCAATTTAAAAGGGTGAGGGCAAATTTTGCCCTCACCCTTTTTGTTCTCCTGATTTTGGTTGACTGTTTTCAGGACAGGGCGTTATGTGATGAAAACGGGCTCTGCTCCGCTGTAAGGCTTTGGGTGCCAATGTTAAAGATACCAAATACTCACTGCAAAACCAGTGCATCGTTTTTGCAGTGCCGCTGCAACATAGATGCAGTGCCACTGCAACTGTTTTGCAGTGCTACTGCAACGCCTTTGCAGTGTTACTGCAAAAGATGTGCAGTAGGTTTGCAGTGAGGGCTTGTGATGAAAAAGCCATGGGCGTGCTTTCTTTTTTGCGGAATATGTGCTATCTTTGTCATACTTGTAATTTAAACAGTAGCAGCTATGCCATTGAGTGGCAGACGCTATCCGATAGGGATACAGAATTTTGAGCAACTGCGTACGCGGAATTGTGTGTATGTGGATAAGACGGAGCTGGTGTACAAATTGGTGAATACAGACCAAATTTATTTCTTCAGCCGCCCCCGTCGGTTTGGCAAAAGCTTGCTCGTGTCTACGCTGGAGGCCTATTTCCAGGGGAAAAAGGAACTTTTCGAAGGGCTGGCTATGGAACGTCTGGAGCAGGAATGGGAGGTTTGCCCGGTGCTGCACGTTGATTTCAGCTTGACGAAATATACTGAGCTGCGTGACTTGACGGGGCAATTGAATTTGTTTTTATCCCGTTGGGAAGAAATTTACGGAAAAAAGGAAGAGGAAGAGGGGGCGGCAGAGCGTCTGCAAGGCATCATCCTGCGTGCCTACGCCAAGACCGGAAAGCCGGTTGTAGTGCTGATTGACGAGTACGATGCTCCTCTGCTTGACAGTAATTCCGATGCCCTTTTGCAACAACAGCTTCGCAACGAGATGCGCAAGTTCTTCAGTCCTCTCAAGGGGCTGGGGCAATATCTCCGTTTTCTTTTTATCACGGGTATCAGCAAGTTCAGCCAGCTGAGCATCTTCAGCGAACTGAACAATTTGCAAAATATCAGTATGCGCGATGACTTCAGTGCCCTCTGCGGCATCACCGAGCAGGAACTGCTGACACAGTTGAAACCCGACATCAGGCAGATGGCCGAAGCCAACGGCGAAACTTACGAGGAAGCTTGTGCGCATTTGAAGCGGCAATACGACGGCTATCATTTCAGCAAGGCATGTGCGGATATTTACAACCCGTTCAGTCTGTTCAATGCTTTCAATTCCAAAGAATACAAGAACTATTGGTTCTCCACGGGCACGCCTACTTTCCTGATAGATATTCTGCGCCATGCAGACTTCGATGTGCGTGCGCTGGAAGGTGTTGAGGCTACCGATGAGCAGTTTGATGCGCCTACGGAACAGATAACGAGTCCCATCCCGGTGCTCTACCAGAGCGGTTATCTTACCATTAAGGGCTATGACCGTAATTTCCAAATCTATCGTTTGGCCTATCCCAACGGTGAGGTCCGTAAAGGGTTCATTGAATCCCTGCTTCCCTCTTACGTGCACTTGCCTGCCCAGAACAACACCTTCTACGTCGTCTCTTTCCTTCGCGACTTGATGAAGGGTGATGTGGAGAGCTGCTTGGAGCGTACCCGTTCCTTCTTTGCCTCCATTCCCAAGGATTTGGATAACAAGACCGAAAAGCATTATCAGACCATTTTCTATTTGCTGTTCCGGTTGATGGGGCAATATGTGGAGTCGGAAGTGAAGAGTTCCGTAGGCCGTGCGGATGTGGTGGTGAAGTTGCAGGATGCCGTTTATGTCTTCGAATTCAAATACGACGGTATCCCGGAAGAGGCGTTGGCTCAGATTGACAGCGAGCAGTATGCCATCTCTTACCGGGCAGACGGTAGGCGTGTGGTCAAGATTGGTGTGAATTTTGACAGTGCCACGCGGACGATTGGTGGGTGGAAAATAGCTAAAGCTGATTAGAAACTCTTGTAAGTATGCTTATGCCATATTTTTATGGTTTTCTCGTTTTTCTTCAAGTATTTTATCTGCTGCGCAATGGTATCTTACCATTTCTTATCAGGCGAGCACGGTAAGAAGAAGATTAAGATTGGTGTCCCTTGTAAAAAAATGCTTAACTTTGGGGCGGATTAGTATTAGACACACCACATGGACGAGAAAAGAGAGAGACGACAAATGCTATTGACATGCGTTGCTATAGGGATTATTGCAGCAATAATTACCGGTTGGTTCTTGTATCAGAACCGGATGGAGTTCTGGAAAACGCAGGCACGGAGTACTTTTCGTGTGGCTTTGGGAGAGGAGTTGCAGAAAAGAAATATGGAGATACCTTTCTATGTGGAGGAGAATATTGACTTATCCATCATGGATGCCAATGACCGAAAGAAGGAACTGATAAAGGTATCTATGATAAGTAAATATGGAGAAAAAAGTTTCATCATACCTTATGAAAAGCATATTCATAATATAGAGCGTCCTTCTGATTGGAGGTTAATACGTTCGATTGTACTTGAAGACCACCCTTTGATTGCCGACTCCTTGAACTTGCTGTGGAAGGAATTGTTGGGGCAGATTGAGTATCCCGGAAAAACGGTAGTACGCATATCTGTGACGGATTGGTGGGAGCATGAGGCTTGTAGTTATTCCGAAGACTCTCTTTATTTGTCAAAATCGGATAGTTTGGATACTCATTATTTAGGATATAGATGCGAAGTGGGTGTCACCGGATACCTTTATGGTCCTTGGTGGATGATTTTTTCTTGGAAGGATATGTTTTTGCTGGGTGCTTTGATTGTCTGTTGCACTTTGCTGTACTTTGTGCACGACTATATGAGTCGGATTTATCATCGTCTTTTTGTCAAGGAAATATCTGTCGTTGTAGAAAAGGAAGTTCCGGTAATTGTCTGCCATGAAAGTCAATTACATATTTATCGGTTGGAGGATGGATTACGTTTTGATGCTGATTTGGATATGTTGAAAAACGGTGATTTGTGTTTGAAGTTGACTCCACTATCGGCCAAATTGCTGCGAGGTTTTTTGGATGCCAAAGACTTCAAACTGTCTAATGATGAAATTCTGAATCTACTATGGCCGGATGGTAACGGTACTTTGAATAATCTGCATACAAATATCAAAAGATTACGTGGATATTTATCTCGAATTTCAAATTATAAGATAGAAAATAAAAACTTCAGTTACCAATTAAAAAATCCCCATTTCATCGAAGAAATCCCAGAGTAAGTAGTCTCTCTACAATAGGCTGGCAATAACTGACAATGCCTGTTTTTACTTGATTGTCAGTTATTGTCAGCCCGAAAATTTGGATGAAGCTTTTGTTTTCTACACCTTTGCCACCATCATTCAAATTGCAGTTATTAATATGAAAAACATGAAAAAGAAAATCTTATTTATTGGTTTGTTTTTGGTAGCAGTCGTCGCATCCTTTCGATTAAATACCAAATGTAAAAAATTAGAGTACTTGATATTGGAGAATATAGAAGCTTTGGCATCCGGAGAATCGGGGAGCGATTATAGATGTGCTGGCGTTGGTTCTGTGGATTGTCCGATCAATCATAGTAAGGTACAATATGTAGCAACGAAATATAGCTTTGAAGAACTTTATTAACATATTGTTCTTGTTCATTGCTTTAACGGCATGTACCTCTACTCCCCACTGTGAAGGATTGTCTTATACAGATTTCTCGCAAACGCGGGAACTGAAAGGAACAGTTATTCCGCTGGATACAGCTTTGTTCCGTTACCCTTTCCGTATTCGGATACAGGGAGATAAGGCTGTGGTGATGGATTTGCATGGGACAGACTATTTCTGTCATGCTTTCAGTTATCCGGAATTTCACTACATATCCTCTTTCGGCAAGCGGGGAGAATCTCCCGATGAGCAGATTTCTGTCGAAAATATCCGGTGGTATGGGGAATCTTTGTGGTCTCTCGATGCCAACAAGTCTGAATTAACTCGGTTTGGTTGTGATTTATCCGGTGATTCACTGTTTCGTCAAGAAGCAGTGAACCTGGATAAAGATATTCTTCGGGCTTTGGACTTTGTGATGGTGGATGATTCTACCTTTATTATTCCCGATTATTCGGGAGACAACCGTTTTTGTCGGGTGAACAGGCAAGGCGGACTGTTGTATAAAATGGGGGCAATCCTTTCTTCCAATGAGGATGCCATGAAGCATGCTCGTCCTGCATTGGCGCAGGCATGGCGCAGCTTCATCGATTACAATCCCCGAAACGGAGTGCTGGCGGCGGTCACCCAACTGGGCGAAGTGCTTGAAGTCTTTAACTTGAAAGACAGCACGCACGTGGTACGTATCGGGCCTCATGGCGAGCCGGAATTCAAATTGTCAGAAGGTTATGGCATTCCTACGGGCATCATGGGCTTCAGCGATGTGCAAGTGACGGACAGTGCCATTTATGCCGTCTTTCACGGACGTTCTTTTAAAGAAATAGCCCAGAATGCACGGAAAAGCATCCAGGTGGATGGTGGACAATATATTTATGTATTCAACCTGAAAGGAGAACCTCTCTGTAAATATGTACTCGACCATTGTATCTATGGCATCTCTGTAAATGAGCAAAAAGGGACGATTCTTGCTACGGATGTAAACAAGGATGAACCGATAATAGAGTATACAATGAAATAAAAGAAAAATATAAATAGGAATGGAGAGGAACGGATGGCAAACGTCTTGTTGGTGCATGATGAGCCGTCCGTTCCATAACCCACCCAGAAAGGAGGTCGAGGCAAAGATACGGATTTGGATTGAATAAGCAAAATGTATGCTTTTCCATTGAAAGGATAGATATGGAAGACAAAACAAAATATTATTGATTAAGAAAAATAAAGAAAACAATGAAAAAGATAATGAAAATAGCTTTTGTTGCAGCATTTGCGGCAGTGGCAGGATATGGTGTTTATGCTAACCAACAATCGGAAGCTATGTCTGATTTGATGTTGGCTAATGTGGAAGCATTGGCCGACTGTGAAATAACTAAAGGTGGTAGTGTGAAATTGAAATGTACTGGTGATGGCTCTTGTAGTAAAAGTTATTTAGGATACACTTTAACTTGTGATGGTACAAAAGTAGACTAAATTTTAATTGCGGTACTCTTGCTTTAGCTTGAGTACCTTTAATTGACAATAATGAAAAAAAAAATGTGTATATTGAGTGTTGTGATATTCATAATCTTGATGTCAGGGTGTGTACAACCTAAAAGGGAAAAAGTGCCGGTTCAAATATTGGATAGAGAGCTTTTAGCAAAAGCAAAAGTGTTACAAGCAGATACAATGGGCACTTTCGATGAATTTATATATGCGAAAAAATTCTGGGTTTATGCAGATAGCATATTGATAGTACTGAACAAGAAACATAAAGATGGATATTTTGTGGAACTACATAACTTGTTTACTAAAGAAAATATTGTTAAATTGTATAGATTTGGTGATGGTCCAGATGAAATGCTTAGTGCCAGAGTTGATATGAATGGGAAAACATTACTCGTCAATGATTTCGTAAAAGGGCAAGTTGCGGTTGTGAATTTAGACTCCCTTTTGAAAAATACTACATATACAACTCTTCCTATTCGACATCGGGCAATCGGAAGTCCTACTGCCGTACCTTATGGCGATTGCTTTTTGTTGGAAAATCCATACTGTTTTGCTGATGAGAATTTGAAGATAGAGCAGAATGCTCCCCGTTTTATAGTGACAGACGCTAAGAGGTCGTATGTAGAAGAGGTAAAATATAAATATTATACAAGAAATGTGACAGTAGATGGGTGTATTATCATGAATGATTTTAATGATAGGATAATATATGCTTGTATGCATAAGTCAGCTATGGAGATTTATGACAAGGATTTAAATTTACTACGAATGATAGAGGGACCGATAGATTTGAAAACAAGATATAGTCTAGATAGTGAGTCGGATATAGGTATTGAAATTAGTTTTAAAGATTATATTCCATATGCTTATTTGACCTATTGTACTGATAAAAATTATTTTTATTTGTCTTATGTTGGTGATTATTTGAAAATAGGAATGGGGATGAAGGACTTTCCAGGATGGATACTGAAATTTGATTGGGATGGTAGACTAGTCAATTGTTTTTCGGTAAGTGGTTGTGTACGGGCTATTTCAAAAAGTGAGAAGGAACGTGCTTTATATGTGACTGTTTTAAACAGAGAAGATGTACCGGTTTTACTAAAAATGTATGAAGACGAGATTTAGTTTTTGGTTTATAGCTGTTTTGTTATTAGTGGGCTGTAGTTCTATGACAAAAAAAATGGATGGAATGATGGAGGCGAATGATATTCTACGCTTAATGGTTTGTGAAAAGATGGCGACAGACTCTCAATACGATGCATTGATGGTTAATTTTGAGAAAATATTTGAGAAAAAAGTAGAACCATTTACTGGATTTATTTATTTGTTAAATTCAAACTGCTCTTTTTGTGTTGGTCAGTTTTTAGGCTTTTTATCTTTTTTGGAGAAAAAAAATGTAGATTTGCCTATAGTGGTAATTGTGGAAGAAGGAGGTAGTGTTTCTGCGCGATTTTATATGAAACAAGTAGGTTTTAGTGAATTGGAAAAAATAGAGTTTATAGAGGACAGTAAAGGAGAAATCGTATCGGAAAATTTAGAATATTGTAGTGGAATAGTTACTTATGTAGTTGAAAATAAAAAATATGATAGTGTATTATGTGGAGAAATAAATCTTTAACGTGTGAAAAAAGGGAATCGAAACTTAATTTGTATATTTTCTATTAAGGCTAATAATCAAGGGAATTTCAATGAAACATAGCGGTAAACTGTAATGTGGAGTCATCCTGACTAACTAATTAGTATCAAGGATATATGTGAGATGTTCTATTGAAGAAAAGAGGGGAATTTTATTACTTTGAAAGAAAAATCAAAAGTAAGGAATATAAAATGGCAGATTTTAATAATAAAATTTAAATAATATATAATGAAAACATATTATTATTTGCTTATACTTTTTTTCTTGTATGGCTGTGCAAATGAGAAAAAACAGAATGTAGAATATGTGAGTGCAACTTATGAGTTGCTGGATGATGAAATAGCAACTACCATGCCGGGAACCTTACGCGTAGCCGGTGATTTTTTGGTGTGGGAGGACCCTTTTGCGCGCGACTATTTTGTACATGTGCACGAAAAAGAGACCGGTCGTAAAGTGGGAGTGATGGGAAAGGTAGGAGAAGGTCCGCGTGAATTTATCACAGGAGGTATAAATGGCTCATGTATCGACAATTGTTTTTTTGCCGTGGATGCTAATGGAAAGACGCGTGGCTTCTTGTCTCTTGATAGCTTGTCGCAAAGTAAAGATGCGTTTATTCCTATGACGGAAGAGGAACGGTTATCGCGTCCTGCCATGGCTGAATATGCCAAGAATGTGTATATTGGAGTTGCGGATGCTGGTGCGGAACATTGTTTTGAAACTCTATTGCATGGTCAGGCTTCTTCATTTGGCAATTATCCCATTCCGCAGGTGAAACAATATTTAGGGGGAGAGAGAGGATATAATGCATCTCGTGGAGTATTTGTCTGTTCTTGTTATGATTTCCCTTATTTGGCATTGTATCAGCAGGGTGAGGATGAATTTTCATTTGTATGGGAATGGCGAACGGATGGTGACGAATACGAGATTCGGAACAATGAGGTGATTTTTGACCGCAGGGTAAAAGGTGTCCGGGGACTCTGCATGAGTAAGGATTTTATTATTACATTGCAACGAGACCGTAGAAAAGATGATACGGATGAATCTACAGTGGGAAGGGATGCAAGCAAATGTCCTCGTACAGTTTTCTTGTATGATTATGATGGAAATTTAGTGAAGATTGTTGATTTGGGTATTCCCGTAATGCGTATAGCATCTGAAGAACAGAGTAATACGTTGTATGCCATAGGGGTGAATCCGGATTTTGTCTTGGTGAAATATGAATTATAAGATAGGGCATTTAATCGTTATTTGCGTTGCACTACTTCTTTGTGTGGCTTGTGGGGAACAGCGTAATGCTGTGGCTGTCATCTATAAAGAACATTTTCCTATAGATACAATGCTTCCTATTAAGACATATCCGGCAGAAGAATTGGTACGTCCCGCTCGGATGAATAGAATCAACAATCGTTTGATTGCTTTTGGGGGATATGAAGAAGTAGGAATCTATGATTACCCCGATTTAAAATTCATAAAGAAAATGGTGCTTCCCGGTCGTTTTTCTGTTTCTCAAGGAAAAGATTGTTTGTATCTTGAATCGGGAGGAGAAGTGGATGCCTATACCTTGAAAAGTGATTCCTTGTGTAAAACATCTTCTTTTGTTATTGATAAAGTAAGTGAAAATATTGGGACGGTGCAAGAGTTGAATCCCGGGGTGTATATATATGCAGATAGGAGAAAACATCCGGGAGTGTCTGAATATCATGTGACAGATATTCAGACGGGAAGGAATGTCTCAGGGGGGAATTATCCGGAAAATGATATTCGTTTTAAGAATTTGGAAAGCTTTAAATCGGCTTATTATCATTATCTGATGATGAAACCGGATAGGAGTGCTTTTGTGGTTACTTACGCTTCTTTGAGACGTATCCGGATCTATGATCGGAATGAAAATTTGCGGCATGACGTCTTTCTGGAAGGTGGGCTGGGAAATTACAAGGTAGTTCCCGCTCGCCCTTCAGAGCAGTATTGGCATTTTAGTTGCCCGTTTGTAACGGATAGGTATATTTATTTGATAAATCCGAATCAGTTGGGTGCGGGGCCTTTGCTTCCGCATTGCAATTTGTTGGTTTTGGATTGGGAAGGGAATTTGGTCGCTAAATATCGTTTCAGTGTGCTTATCAATGATATATTTGTAGATGAAGAGAGAAATATTCTTTGTGGAAGTTGCTCTGATTATGAAAGTACACGATTCTTCAAGATGGATTTATTAGATAATTGATTGAAGGTAGTTTATAAATGATAACTTATGAAGAATTTTATAATAATAATCTTAGGTTTTGTGGTATTTGCTTCATGTGGAAAATCCAATAAAGACAAATCTTTTTCTTTGTTACAGAAATGGATAGGAAAAGAATTGAGTTTGCCTGCTAGGTCGGTTTTTACGATTCAAGGAAAAGATACGGTAGAATATCCCATTCAAAACACATATAAAATATTGACTTATATTGATTCTACGGGTTGTACCAGTTGTAAATTGAAACTTGCTGAATGGGAAAAGTTTATCACCGTAGTCGATTCTATACGACCTCATACGGTACAGTTCCTTTTTTTCTTGTGTCCTAAAAATGGAATGGAGATATATCAAACTTTACGGGTGGAAAGGTTTAAACATCCGATTTGTATTGATGAAGGAGACTACTTGAATAAGTTGAATCATTTTCCTGCTGATATGGCATTTCAAACTTTTTTGTTGGATAATGATAATAGAGTTGTAGCTATGGGTAATCCTATCCATAATTTGAAAGTAAGAGAGCTCTATTTGAAGATTATACAAGGCAGAGAAGTAAAATCTGATGATGAAGACAATGTTGTTCAAACAATTGTTGATGTGGATAAAGTTTCGACATCTATGGGGAATTTCGACTGGCAAAAAGAACAGAAGGTTACTTTTATCATGAAAAATGTAGGCGATAAACTGTTGGCAATAGAAGGGGTGGATACGTCTTGTGGCTGTATTTCTGTAGAGTACTCTAAAGAGCCGGTTCGTCCGGGAATGGATTTGAATTTGTCTATTATTTATAAGGCAGAACATCCTGAACATTTTAGTAAAACAGTAAGAATACATTGTAATTCGGAGTCATCTCCGATAATACTTACGGTTTCTGGTAATGCACAGTGAGTGTTTAAAAAAGTAAAAACGAAAATTAATAAGGTATGAGGAAATCTGTGTGGTTGTTTACATTATTGCTTCTTTGCTCTTGTGTGAACAACCATCGTTTGAGTAAAGCGCTTGAACTGGCTGGGAGTAATCGGGGCGAGTTAGAAAAGGTACTTATCCACTATAAAGATAGTGGGGAGAAATATAAAGCAGCTTGCTTTTTGATTGAGAATATGCCTAAATGTTACAGTTACAAAGGGTGGCTGATAGATACGTTGAGATATTGGAAAGCAACTACGGATTCTTTTGGTATCATTGATAGTAGTCAAGTAGCAAAATGGGAGAAATATCCGGCTTCGATGATGAATAAAGAGTATGATATTCATGTTATAACTGCTGATTATCTGATTCGTAATATAGATCAAGCCTTTGTGGTCTGGAAGAAAAGGCCTTGGAATAAAGATCTTTCCTTTGATGATTTCTGTGAATTGATTCTTCCTTATCGTATCGGTGATGAAACGCTTGAAGACTGGCGGAGTGTATACAGCGAGGAATTCTCGTTTTTATTGGACTCTGTTTATATAGGAACAGATGTAATGGAAGCCACGAAGGTTGTTATGGAGAACCTGAGGGAAAGGGGATTTCGGTTTAATAATGACTTTGATTCACCTCATATGGGTGCTCTTTTCCTATTGGAGCATCGGGCCGGAAAATGTGTGGACATGTGTGATTTTGGACTTTATGTTTTGCGCTCATTAGGAATTCCGGCCACAGCAGACGTGTATTTCTTTGAATCGGAATCCCGAATGGGCCATATCTGGGATGTAGTGAGAGATTCTTTGGGAAATTTTGTTAATATAAACTCTTTCCATGTGGCTAAATTTAAGTGGGACGTGGACGGAAGAAGGATAGGGAAGGTATTTCGCTATTGTTATGGTCTACAAAAAGAGAAACTGAAGTTTCTGAGTGTGAAAGATGAGATACCTCCCTTGTTCAGACATTGTTTTGTGAAGGATGTTTCTGAAGATTATTTTAAAGATGATTTGGTGTTGGATTTAAGTGATGTAGAAGACGACTATGTATATTTGGGAGTATTTCGTCCGCAAACGGCAGGAGAGGGAGTGGATATAGCTAAATTGAGGAAAGGAAAAGCGACTTTCAATAATATAGAGGCTAAAATGATATATATGCCTCTTGCTTATGAGAATTCAACCTATAAGCCCATAGGTTATCCCTTTTTCTTTGACGGTAAGGAGGCACATCCTTACATTCCTGATTTGTCTGTAAAGGATACTGTCGTTTTAAAAAGAAAAGCTGCTTTCTTTGACTGGATTAGATACTGTTTCAATATCATGGTAGGCAGTAAATTTGAGGTGTCAAATAGAAAAGATTTTTCAGGGAATGAACCATTTTATTGTATTTGCGATACCCCACATACCAACCGTACTTTTATACATTTGCCAGAACCGGTGAAAGGACGGTATGTTAGGTTCTCTACGCCAAAAGATATACGTATTGAATTGGCCGAGTTGTCTTTCAGTTATGATGGAGTGAAGGTGAATCCTCTGAAAATAGAAGGAGATGTTTCGGAAAATAAGTATCTTAAAATAGATAATATTATTGACGGTGACGTGCTTACTTACTATTTACCTAAAAAGGGAGGTGCTTCTATGGTGATTGATTTTGGTAAGGAGATATGTTTCAATGAATTGATGTATATGCCCAGAAATGATGATAATTTTGTCCGTATAGGCGATGTTTATGAGTTGTTTTATCATGGGGGAAAAGATGGATGGATTTCGTTGGGACAGAAAAAGGCTACCGATACTTTTTTGGTGTATGACAACATGCCTAGGGGCGCACTTTTTTATCTTCATGACATCACACGTGGCAAAGAGGAGCAAGTATTTCGGATTGAGAACGGAAAGCAGGTTTTCATATCAAATTTTGGGAAATGAGGTTTCGGAATAATTTATTCTTGCGTAAGTTGTTGGCTTGGGGCATTAATTTAGTCTATGGATTGTGTTTTGTGGCTTTTGGGGGACTGTTGGCTCAGTTGTTGCTTGCCATTTCCTTTAAGATTCCTTCTGATTCGATGGAACCTTCCTTGTTGGCAGGAGACTATATTCTGGTTGATAAGTGCTCAAAAGGAGCGAGGCTGTTCGATGTGTTTGCCGCATTGGAAAGGAAAGAGGTTAAGATTCATCGTATGCCCGGATGGAGGGAGTTCAAGAGGAATGATGTGCTTGTATTCAATTTTCCTTATCCGGGAAGTTGGGACAGCATTGCCTTTGATGTAATGTCATATTATGTAAAGCGTTGTATAGCAGTTCCGGGAGACACTTTGGAAATCAAGGACTGCCATTATAGGGTGAAAGGGCATGACGGATACTTGGGGAATACTGCTGCACAAGATAAATTGCAAAAATTACTTGACTCCGAGGAATTTGTGAATAGGGGAATAGTGGTTGAAAGTTATCCTTTTGATAAAGAACTGGGCTGGAGCATTGCCGAATTTGGACCATTGTATATACCGGCTAAGGGAAGTGTGGTAGAGATGGATTCACTGAACCGGATGCTTTATAGAAATCTGATAGAATGGGAACAGAAGGAGAAACTGACGTTCAAGAGGGATACTGTATTATTGGGAGACAGTGTTATAAGCAGATACTGTTTCCGTGAGAATTATTATTTCGTATCTGGTGACAAGATGGAAAACTCGAAAGATTCACGCTATTGGGGACTGTTGCCTGAACCTTTCATTGTAGGCAGGGCTCTACGTATTTGGAAATCGAAGGATGATAGGTCAGGAAGTATAAAATGGGAACGGGTATGGAAGAAAATAGAATAAGACAAATAAAGGCTGTCGTTACTTGGACTGTGCTTTGGATGGCTGTTCTGGCTTTATTGTCAATGGTCTGCATAGCTTCTTCAGGGTTACTTCCTGCTGAAACTGTCGGGCAGTGGGTCTGGTTCGACAAGGCGTCCTTCTTGTTGGCTGGATGTATTCTATCGGCGCTTATCTTTAAGTCTAAAGGGGATTTTATAAGTTTGGATTCTGTGATTTCCTGGGTATTGGTTGTGTTGGGAGGATCTGAAGCTATTTTAGGGTTGCGCCAACTCTATGGCTTTGCAACTTCCGGTCACTCTATGTACGCCTTGACGGGCTCTTTCTTCAATCCGGGACCTTATTCGGGCTATTTGGCTATGATACTTCCGGTATGTTTGTATCAATGGCTGGTTTGTGGCAGGAGGGGGGGACGTGTTGTTTCGGGTGGCGTGATGCTGCTTATCCTTTGTGTGCTTCCGGCAGGAATGAGCCGTTCGGCATGGTTGGCGGCAGGAGTTTCCTGTCTGTGTGTATATGCTTGGCATATGGATTGGACGGATAAGTTCAGATTATTATGGCAGCAGCAAAGGCAGCGTGTGGTGATGGTAGTGGTCGGTGGATTCTGTGTCTTGCTATTGGCAGGCTATTTACTGTTTGTCTTGAAACCCGATTCTGCACGTGGCCGTCTTTTCATGTGGAAGATAACTTGTCGTGCCATTGCAGAAAAGCCGTTGACCGGATATGGGATTCATAATTTCGCAGCAGCCTACGGAAATGCGCAGGAAACTTATTTTGCAGCAGGTGATTATGAACCGTGGGAGGAACGTGTGGCGGGAAGTCCGGAATATGCATTCAATGAATATCTGCAGGCTGCGGTCGAACTGGGCATTCCTTTGGCTGTATGTCTATTGGTTGTGGTCGTGCTGTGTTTGTATAGGGGAGTCCGTAAAGGACGTTATGGTATCTGTGGGGCTATTCTTTCTTTGATGATATTCTCTTTTTCCTCCTATCCGCTACAACTTCCGGTATTTATCGTTACATTTGGAGGATTGCTTGTAGCGTGCTTGTTCGGTGCCGACCGTTGGCAATGGTTGGGGGTGGCTGTATTAGTAGGCATCATTGGCGGTTTTCGCCTGAAGAATGACTTGCAAGTGGAGCAGGCTTGCCGGGAGTGGATGAATGCGCGTGTGTTGTATAGTGCAGGTGCGTATCAATCGGCAGAGAAAGAGTACGGGCGCCTTTATCCTCTGTTGAGAGACCGGGCATCTTTCTTGTTCGAATATGGTCATGGATTGCACAAGCAGCAGCAGTTCAGTAAATCCAACCGTATTTTGAAAGAAGCTTTACTGCGTAGTTGTGACCCCATGATACTGAATGTGATAGGCAAGAACTATCAGCAGATGGGTGACTGCTTATCAGCGGAAGACTGGTTTATCCGTTCCACCCATCGTTTGCCGGGGCGTATTTACCCCTATTATCTGCTTGCGAAGCTTTATGCGGAACCAGGATTCAGACAACCGGACAAGTTTGAAAAAATGAAGCGGATGGTATTGACGAAAGAGCCGAAAGTGCATTCTACGGCAATACGACAGATGAGGGAGGAAATAAAAAAGATTCAGCTTATTTTTGTCCATATTAAAAAAAGATGAATAAAAACGGAAGGTGTTAATAATGAGCGAACTAATTGCTAAAGTGCTATGAAAAAAGTGTCCACATGCAAATATCGGTTCGTTTTTTTGAAACGATTAATTTTATCAATTTATAATTGAGTATGAATATGAAGACACAGAACTATCGATACCTGCTATGCATGGCCGTTGCCCTGCTTGCCGCCTGCTCCGATGCCGGAAAGGGAAAAGAGTCCGAGGAAGGGGTGGCAACCGTCCTGCCAAGTGAAAGCAATGAAGTGACCGTGAAAGTCCTGAAGCGGGCGACCTTTGAGCATGAACTGGTGAGCAACGGAAAAGTAACCGCCGGTGCCATGGCGGATTTGCGTTTTGAGACCACCGGTGTAGTGGCACACATCTACGTGAAGAACGGTGACCCGGTGCGCAAAGGGCAGAAGCTTGCCGAACTGGATAAGTTCCGTCTGAAGAACAAGACCGCGCAAGCCAAGGATGCTCTGGACAAAGCGGAACTTGAGCTGCAGGACGTATTGATAGGGCAAGGCTATCCGGTGGGTGATACTTCCAAAATTCCTGCCGACATCATGAAGCTGGCACGAGTAAAGAGCGGTTACGACCAAAGCCTTTCCCAGTACGAACTCGCCGCCTATGAAGAAGAGCATGCTACGCTGGTTGCCCCCTTCGACGGCGTGGTGGCGAACCTCTTTTCCAAGCCCTTCAACGAGGCAAGCACTTCGGAATCTTTCTGCTCCATCATTGGCACTCAGGGCATGGAAGTGGACTTTACGGTACTGGAAAGTGAACTCCCCCTGATAAAGAGTGGCGACAAGGTGATTGTCACCCCTTACTCGGATGCCTCTTCCAAACAAGAGGGCCGCATCACCCAAATCAATCCTCTGGTAGATGATAAGGGAATGGTGAAAGTAAAGGCATCCGTCAATGGCAGGGGACGTCTGTTTAGCGGCATGAATGTGAGGGTAAATGTACACCGTTCTCTGGACGGTCAGCTCGTGATACCCAAAAGTGCCGTTGTACTGCGTTCGGGTAAGCAAGTCGTCTTTACCCTGAAAGACGGAAAGGCGCAGTGGAACTATGTGCAGACCGGACTGGAGAATGCGGAAAGCTACAGCATGGCCGACGATGCCCTGAAAGAAGGCGATACGGTCATCGTGACGGGAAATGTGAATTTGGCACATGAGGCGCCGGTGAAGGTGGTGGAAAATTGAAAGATGAAAATTGAAAGTTGAAAATTCATAATTCACAATTTAAATTCATAATTGAAAATTGATAAAGTTTTTGATACAGCGGCCTATTGCCGTACTGATGGCATTTACAGCATGCTTCATTGTCGGGCTGGTGACTTACTTCACCTTGCCGGTATCCTTGCTGCCCGATATTGCCATCCCGGAAATTACAGTGCAGGTGTCGGCGCAGAATACCTCGGCGCGTGAATTAGAGAATACGGTGGTGAAACCTCTGCGGCAGCAGCTCATCCAGGTGGCGAAACTGAAGGACATGGACAGCGAGACGCGCGATGGTGCAGGCATCATCCGCCTGGGCTTCGACTTCGGTACGAATACCGACCTTGCCTTCATAGAAGTGAACGAGAAGATTGACGCCGCCATGAACTATCTGCCCAAGGATGCCGAACGCCCGAAGGTGATAAAGGCAAGTGCGACGGACATTCCTGTCTTCTACCTCAATCTGACCCTAAAAAGCGACAGTGCATACGGCAAGGTGGACGAACGCGCGTTTCTTGATTTGTGCGAGTTTGCCGAAAATGTCATAAAGCGTCGCATCGAGCAGTTGGCGGAAGTGGCAATGGTGGATGTCACGGGTTTGGTCGAACGCCAGTTACAGATTGTGCCCGACCCGGATAAGCTTGCTGTGTTGGGGTTCTCCATTGAAGACATAGAAAACGTGCTGGCGCAAAACAACGTGGAGCCGGGCAGCATGACCGTGCGCGACGGCTACTACGAATACAACATTAAGTTCTCCACCCTGCTGCGGACAGAGGAGGACGTGAAGGGCATCCTGCTGCGAAAGGAAGGACGTATCATCCGCTTGGGAGACTTCTGCCGGGTAGAGATTGTTCCTGCCAAGGAGAAAGGTGTCTCCATGAGCAATGGCAAGCGTGCCGTTACCCTTGCCGTCATCAAGCAGGCGGACGAGAATATGGAAGACATGAAGCTTGCCATCAACAGCACGATGGACTACTTCAAGAAAGTATATCCCGACATTGATTTTAGCATCAGCCGTAACCAGACGGAGTTGCTGGACTATACCATCTCCAATCTTCAGCAAAATTTGTCGTTGGGTTTCCTGTTCATCTGCATTGTGGCGGTACTCTTCTTGGGGGATGTCAAGTCGCCGTTCATCATCGGGTTGAGTATGGTGGTATCTATTGTCATCTGCTTCCTGTTCTTCTACTTGTTCAAGATGTCACTCAATATCATTTCTTTGTCGGGATTAATCCTGGCGTTGGGTATGATGATTGACAGCAGCATCATTGTGACGGAGAACATTTCGCAGTATCGCGAACGGGGCTATTCGTTGCGGCGGGCTTGCGTGACGGGAACGAGTGAGGTGATTACGCCCATGCTGAGTTCGTCGCTGACCACTATTGCCGTATTTGTGCCGCTGATATTCATGAGCGGCATTGCAGGGGCGTTGTTCTACGACCAGGCATTCTCTGTTACGGTGGGGCTGCTGGTTTCCTACTTCACGGGTATCATGCTGCTGCCGGTCCTCTATATGCTGGTCTACCGGACGGGGTTGCGCGGCAGGTCGTGGTTCTCCCGCATCCGCATCAACAATCCGTTGAAGGAACATACGCTGGACCGTTTTTATGATGCGGGCATCGACTGGGTATTTTCCCATAAGACGGTAAGTATCATATTCTGTGTGGTTTCTATTCCTCTTTGTGTCTTTCTGTTCTATTCCATAGCCAAGGAGCGTATGCCACAGATAGACCAGAATGAACTGATAGTCCATGTGGAATGGAACGAAAATATACATGTGGACGAGAACCGGCATCGTGTGAATGTGCTGTTCGGACAGTTGTTGGACAATACGGGGAGACAGACGGCTGCCATAGGCCAGCAGGACTATCTGCTGAACCGTGAGCAGGCTCTCTCTTCTTCGGAGGCAGAATTGTATTTCAAGACTTCCTCGCCTGACGGGATTGCTCCCTTGCAGAAGCAGGCGGGCGAGTGGCTGACACGGGAATATCCGTTGGCGACAGTCTCCTTTTCTCCACCCGAAACCGTGTTCGAGAAGCTTTTCGTGACCGGGGAGGCCGATGTGGTGGCGGAACTTTATGCCCGTAACAAGGAGAAGGCGCCGGCGGCGGAAGAATTGCGCGGACTGGAACAACAGTTTGCGGAGCTTACGGGGACAGCGCCCGTAGGTATCGCTTTCGAGAACCAGCTTGACATAAGCATCCTGCAGGAAAAGCTGTTGCTCTATGACGTTTCGTATGACGAGCTTTACCGTACGCTGCGGACGGCATTCAAGGAGAACAGCGTAGCTATGCTCCATTCCTACCAGCAATACCTGCCTATCAGCATTGTGGGCGAGGAGCGGACAGTGAATGAGGTGCAGCAGCAGACATTGATACAGACCCGTCCGGACAGTAAGGGCGAAGTGGAGTATATTCCGCTTCGGGAGCTGGTAAAGGTGCGTCCGGCCGAGGATTTGAAAACGATTACGGCAGGACGCAACGGTGAATATATACCGTTCCGTTTCTATGAAGTGGACGATGCTCCGGAGTTGATGGAAAAGGTGAAGCGGGAGGCAGATGCCACGGGTGACTGGGATACGGCCTTCTCCGGCAGTTTCTTCTCCAACCGCCAGATGCTGGACGAGTTGGTGGTGATTCTTTTCATCTCTATCCTGCTGATGTATTTCATTCTTGCCGCCCAGTTCGAAAGCTTCGTGCAGCCGCTCATCGTGCTGCTGGAAATTCCGATAGATGTGGCGTTTGCCCTGCTTCTGTTGTGGATATGCGGGCATACCTTGAACCTGATGTCTGCCATCGGACTGATAGTGACGTGCGGTATCATCATCAACGACTCCATCCTAAAGCTGGATGCCATTAATGAATTACGGAGGGCTGGTATGCCGTTGCTCGAGGCCATCCACGAGGCGGGGCGCAGAAGGCTCCGGCCCATCATCATGACATCGCTCACCACCATTTTCGCTATGGTTCCGCTGCTGTTCTCGTTCGACATGGGCTCGGAGCTGCAGAAGCCGCTTTCCATAGCGATGATTGGGGCGATGTTCGTGGGGACACTGGTCAGTCTGTTCATCATCCCGTTGATATATTGGTTTATTTATAGAAAAGAAAGAGCATGAAGAAATTAAGTCTTATACTTTTGTTCAGTCTGGGAGCCCTTTCCGCTTTTGCCCAACAGCGGATAACGCTCGATTTGCAGCAGACCATTGCCCTGGCGAATGACAGTTCGCTGGAAGCCTTCCGCACCAAGAACATGTATCTGGCCGGTTATTGGGAATACCGCACCTATAAGGCAAACCGCCTTCCCAGCCTGACGCTGAACATGACTCCGGCACAGTACAACCGCGATATCACCAAGCGTTACGACTCCGAACAGGACCTTGACATCTATCGCAGCCAGCAATCCTTCTATGCATACGGCAATCTTGCCGTCAGACAGAATTTCGACTTGACGGGCGGTACGTTCTATCTGGATACGGAGCTGGGCTATATGCGGAGCTTCGGTGGAAACAAGTATACCCAGTTCACCAGTGTTCCGGTTCGTTTGGGCTACTCGCAGAGTCTGGTCGGTTACAATCCTTTCCGTTGGGAACGCAGGATTGAGCCGCTGAAGTACGAAAAGGTGAAGAAGGAGTATATTTACAATGCAGAGCGAGTATCCGAGCAGGCCACTACCTATTTCTTTGCGCTTGCCATGGCACAGGCGGAATATGACTTGGCCAAGGACAATGCCGTCTCCACCGATACCCTCTACCGCATCGGCATGCAGCGCTTGAAAATAGCCGCCATCAGCCGTGCCGACCTGCTGACGCTGAAACTCGACGTGGTGAACGCCCGCAATACTTTGCAGAATGCCGCCAGTGCCTTGAAGCGCGCCATGTTTTCGTTGGCATCTTTCCTGAATATGGAGAAGAACACGGATATCAGGGTGTCGCTTCCGGGACGTCCGAGGGCGCTGACCATACCGGTTGATGAGGCTTTGCTGGCCGCTCAAGCCAACAATCCGGAATTTCTGGGGCTTCGTCAGGAAGTGCTGGAAGCCGAGCAGACAGTAGACAAGACGAAGAAGGAATCGCGCTTCAACGCCAGCATCAACGCCAGCGTCGGCTTCAACCAGGTGGCAGAGAAATTCGGTGAAGCATACAGGCATCCCATGCAGCAGGAGATGGTGTCGGTCAGTGTCTCCATTCCACTGGTGGATTGGGGCGTGAGGAAAGGCAAATACAACATGGCGAGGAACAATCTGAACGTGGTGAAGACTTCTGCCCGGCAGAGTGAAATCAGCATTGAGGAGGAGGTTATCATGACCGTCAGTGACTTCAACGTCCAGCAAGCCCTCGTCGCCAGTGCCGAAGAGGCCCTCGACCTTGCCATCCTGGCGTATAACGAAACCCGCCAGCGCTTCATTATCGGCAAGGCAGACATCAACAGCCTGACCCTCTCGCTGAACCGCCAGCAGGAAGCGCAACGCAATTACATCTCCGCCTTGCAGGACTACTGGCTGAATTATTACAAGATACGGAAACTGACGTTGCACGACTTTGCCAGCGGATTTTCGCTGTCGGAAAAATTTGATTATAATAACTGATGAAACGAGTTTCTTCCTTCACCGTCATAGTGGCGTTTGTCTGCCTTGCTTTGGTAGGGGTGGCGTTGATACCGCTGCTTCCCGTCAAGCTGAATCCGTCACGCAGCCTGCCCGGCTTCACGGTGGGTTTCAGCATGCCTGGCACTTCGTCGCGGGTGGTGGAGATGGAAGTGACCAGCAAGCTGGAATCCATGCTGGCGCGTATCCGCGGAGTGAAGCGGCTGAACCCA
>ERZ791720.484-NODE-484-length-22567-cov-3.40121_pt1 | contig 22567 bp, 17 predicted proteins | sample MGYA00510048_ERZ791720 | MGnify/ENA primary metagenome ERZ791720 (study PRJEB30046, sample SAMN00715142) | human gut metagenome | study: EMG produced TPA metagenomics assembly of the A metagenome-wide association study of gut microbiota in type 2... | reverse complement strand
CATTCTTATCGAAGAACCAATGGCTGCCGCAATCGGCGCAGGTATGCCCGTTGACGAACCTTGCGGAAGTATGGTTGTTGACATCGGCGGAGGCACAAGCGAGGTTGCCGTAATTTCTCTCGGTGACATTGTTACAGCCTGTTCCGTAAGAGTTGCCGGAGATAAGTTTGACGAGGCGATTTCAACCTATGTCAAAAGAAAATATAATCTTCTCATCGGTGAAAGAACTGCCGAAGACATCAAAATGAAAATCGGCTCCGCATATCCGGGTGAGGAAGAAAAAAACCTTGTTGTCAAGGGCAGAAACCTTGTTGACGGACTTCCCAAGGATATTACAATTTCCTCAGCCGAGGTCAGAGAGGCTCTTGCCGATCCGCTTGCAACAATTGTTGAGGCAATCAGAACCACTCTTGAAAAAACTCCGCCTGAGCTTTCTGCCGACATAATCGACCACGGTATTATGCTCACGGGCGGCGGTGCGTTACTCAAGGGACTTGATATGCTTGTTATGCAACAGACGGGTATGCCTGTTCACATTGCCGAAAGACCGCTTGACTGTGTTGTTGACGGTGCAGGCAAAAGACTCGGCAAACCGCTCGGTGTTCAGTACAAGCACGACAGATAATAAAAATCGACAAAGTGAGGTCGGGCAGATTGAAAAAACACCGCCCGACCGTATTTGTAATATAAATATGAGATATGAGAAAATTTTTACATAATAAAAACTCAAAAATTTTGATAATTACACTCGTCATACTAACTGTGATGAGTGTTTTCTCTCATAACGGCAGTAACATTTTTTCGGGTGCGGTAAACACGGTTACAAAAGGACTTTCAACGCTGACCGCAGGTGCGGCGTCTTCCGACAAGTCAAAGGAAGAACTTGAAAAAGAAAACGAACAGCTTAAAAAGGAAAATGCCGAACTCCGTGAACAGCTTGTTGACTACCTTGACACCAAGGAAGAAAATGCAAAGCTGTGGAAATATTATGAGCTGAAAAAGGAAAATCCGTCATACAACATTCTTCCGGCAGGTGTGTTGAGAAGGGATGCTAACGATGATTTCTACTCGTTCACTCTTGACAAGGGTTCAACAGACAATGTGGAAAAAAATGATCCCGTAATCACGGACAGTTATCGGCTGGGTGAGTGATGTTGAACTCACGACCTGTCGGGTAAGAACAATTCTTTCGCCCGACACCAAAGCGTCTGCAATTGACAAAAAGACTTCCGACAACGGAATCATAAGCGGAAACGCTGAATATTGTGACGATAATCTTACCTGTCTGACAAAGATTGCAGAGAACAACAAAATCAAAGTAGGCGACATTGTTGTAACCTCGGGAACAGGCGGAGTTTATCCGAAAAATCTCATAATCGGCAAGGTTAAAGAACTGAAGTTCAATTCCTATGACACAACCCGTTATGCTGTTGTTGAGCCGTATGAGGACATCCGCACCGTGACCTCTGCCGCAATTATTACCGATTTTGACGGCAAGGGCGAGGTTAAAAAATGATGAGAGCTTCAAGAACTTTTTTTCGATTTTTCGGCTATTCTCTGCTGTTAATAATTCTGTATGTTTTTCAGGGTTCGGGTTTTATAATTCCCGAAATTTTCGGCGGCAGACCGCTTATGTTGATTTCACTTGCACTCTGCATTGCTTCTTTTGAAAACACTTTGCCGTCGGTAATTTTCGGTGCGTTGTGCGGTGTGCTGACGGATATTTCATTTGACGGCAGTATCGGCTATTTTGCCTTTGCACTTACGATTGTCTGCTATGTGGAAAACTTTGTATTCAGCAAATATTTTGTACCGTCATTTGTTACCGTTATCGTGTTTTCGTTTGCGGCGGTGATGACGGTAATGTTGATTTATTATCTGCTGTTCGTCTTGATTGCAGGGCTTGACAGCGGTTGCGTGTTGTTTGTACGGCACTACATTTCAAGAATACTTTACACATTTGCCGTGACAATTCCGCTGTATTTTCTCACGGCATTTTTAAACAAAAATCTTTAATCTTTGTGAAAGTGAGGTTCGGTATGAGATTCGGCAAAAGCAAAAAAAACGGCAAAAAAAGTAAAAAGAGCAGAACAACAGTCTGCATAATAATAACAGCCGCAATTTTTGCAGGCTTTGCGGTAAGGCTTGTCGATTGGCAGCTTGTACAGGGAAAAAGCTACAAGAGTCTTGCCGCAAAATCAACGGGATATACCGAAAAAACCGACGCAACAAGGGGCGAAATCGTTGACCGCAACGGTGTAGGTCTTGTTGTAAACACCACAAAGTATAAAATAGTTCTCAACAAGCTTTATATTGAGGAGGACAGGCTTGACGGAATTTTACTTGAGCTTGCTGATATTCTCACAAAAACAGGAGATGCAAGAACAGATTCATTGCCGATTTCGGTTGGTTCGGACGGCAGTTGCGTTTATAAAACAAGCCGTGAAGAAGATGCGGAAAAACTTCTGTCATCGGATTTTCTTGATATGGACAGAAACACAAGTGCCGATGATTGCTTTGACGCACTTTTAAAACGCTACAAAATTTCCGACAGGTTAAGTCTAAGTCAAAAAACAACGCTCGTTTCAATTCATTACAATATGGAACTTGAAAATTATTCAAATTCAAATCCGTATATTTTTGCCAAAAATATCAGTCGAAGTGCCGTGAATGCCGTCAGCGAAAATACTCAGGGTGTGAGCGGTGTTGAAATTCAGACCTATCTCACACGAGGTGCTTCGGATCCCGACCTTGCACCGCACATCCTCGGCGCACTCGGTTCGTTGTCGGAAGATGAATACAATGAGCTGAAAAAACAGGGCAAAAGCTATTCCTATGATGATAAGATAGGCAAATTCGGAATTGAACTTGCCTGTGAAGATGACCTCAAAGGCAAGGGCGGAACAAGGGTTATTCAGCGAAATGCCGACGGAACTCTTGTTGAAAGCATTGAAACCGAGAGTGCAAAACCGGGTAACACGGTCTACCTTACAATTGATTCAAAATTGCAGAAAACCGCTGTAAAATCGCTTGAAGAAAATGTCAAAGCGGCAAAACAGGCAGGCAAGGAATCGGGACAGAAAAATAACGGTGAGGACTGTGAAACAGGTGCAGTTGTAATGCTGTCGGTCAAGGATTTTTCGGTACTTGCGGCGGCAAGCTATCCTACATACGATTTGAACAGGTACAGCAAATACGGCTCGTACTATGTCAAACTTTCCGAAAACAAAAATTCTTCGATGTACAACCGTGCAACAGTCGGAACATTCGCCTGCGGTTCGGTGTTCAAGCCGTGTGTTGCGGGTGCGGCTCTTGAGGAGAAAATCATAACCGATAAAACGAAAATCTACTGCAAACAGGACTATGATTTTTACCCTACCAATGTGGTAAGGTGTATGCACTATCACGGCAGTCTTGATGTTACGGGCGCAATTGAACAATCGTGCAACTACTTTTTTGCCGACACGGGCAGAAGGCTCGGAATTGAACCGATGTATCTGTATGCGCAGAAGTTCGGGCTCGGCGAATATACGGGTGTTGAAATTGAGGAATCAAAGGGAACTCTTGCAGGCAGAGACAGCACAGATTGGCAGGTTGGCAACACGGTTTCAGCCGCAATCGGTCAGTCCGACAACGCATTTACTCCCGTTCAGCTTGCAACCTATGTTGCGACAATCGCCAACAACGGTGAGAGGCTCAAAACACACATTGTTGATAAAGTCACAAATTATGAGCGGACAAAAACGATAAAATCGACAGATGTTGAAAGCTACGGTGATTGCGGAATTTCTAAGAAAAATCTCGACATTGTCCGCAAGGCGATGCTCGGAGTTACTCAGAACGAAAACGGCACGGCAAATTATATGTTCGGTGATTATAAAGTTAAGGTTGCCGCCAAAACAGGTACGGCTGAAAACTCGGGCTCAGATCATACAACATTCATTTGCTATGCTCCGTATGAAGATCCCGAGGTAGCAATTGCCGTTGTAATCGAACACGGTGCAAAGGGCAGATATTCAATGCAGGTTGCAAAGGATTTGCTGGACGCATATTTTAATTGAAAATTGAAAATTGAAAATTGAAAATTATGGTCGAGAATACGATATGTTAAAAGATAAAACAAAAATCCCGACCGTATAATGGCTGAACGACCAAACATAAAAACCAAACATAAAAACTTATTTTTTGCTTTTAGCATTAAAAATCAATGAAATTATTGTGCAAACCGTTAAAAATGAAGAATAATTTTATTAACTATCACTAAAATATCAACAAAAATTTTGGCTGATAAAAATAATGTTCGTTTCTTGCTCTTTAACGGATTTTGTGATAGAATATAGCAGAGGTAGAATTTATTATGGATAATGTTATAGTTGTAGCGTCGGGAAAAGGCGGAACGGGTAAATCAACCGTCTGCATTTGTCTTTCCGTTGCTCTTGTAAAGCAGGGCAAAAGAGTCTTGCTTATTGATTGTGACTGCGGAATGCGTGGTCTTGACATTATGCTCGATATGGAGCAGGACATAATTTTTGATGCGTCGGATGCCGTATGCGGCAACTGTACATTCGGTGAGGCTGTTTACAAAAGCAAAAACAATGAAAACCTCTACCTTATGGCGGCTCCCTTTGACACCGAAAACGAACTCAGTCCCTCGGTGTTTACTCAACTTGTCAACTCAGTAAAGGACAGCTTTGATTTTGTCCTTATCGACTCCCCTGCCGGAATCGGTTCGGGCTTTGAAACTGCGGCGGCTCCTGCCGACAGAGCCTTGATTGTTACCAATGCAGAGCCGACGGGTGTGCGTGGTGCGGTTAAGGTGAGGAGAAAGCTTGAGTCAATGGGAAAAACAAATATCCGACTTGTTATCAACCGCTTTGACCGAAAGCTTTTTACACAGCTCGGTTTTTATGAAGACCTCGACAGCGTTATTGACGCAACACAGACACAGCTTATTGCGCTTGTGCCGTTTGACATCCGTATTTCGGTGATTGTTCAGCGAGGTGTTGCCGGACTTAACTGGAGTGCGGCGGCGTCCGTTTTTGACTGTCTTGCACAGAGGCTTGAGGGAAAACATATTCCCCTTGCGTTCAAAGGGTAGTTTGTGCGGGGTATTTTGAGTTAAAGTTTTGAAACTAATTTGATATGAAATAAATGTCTGGAGGAAATATATATGAATATAGCCCTTATAGCTCATGATGAAAAAAAGGAACTGATGGTGCAGTTCTGCATTGCTTACTGCGGTGTTCTCAGCCGCAACAACCTTTGCGCCACCGGCACAACAGGCAAAATGGTGTCAGAGGCAACAGGTCTTACAATTCAGAAATTCCTTGCAGGCTCTCAGGGCGGAAGTCAGCAGATTGCGGCAAGAATTGCGTGCAATGAGATTGATATGCTTCTATTTTTCAGAGATCCGCTCAATCCAAAGCCGAACGAGCCTAACGATATGAATATGCTCCGTCTTTGCGATATGCACAACATTCCGGTTGCAACAAACATTGCAACTGCCGAGGTGCTTATCCACGGTCTTGAAAGAGGCGACCTTGACTGGAGAAATATTCTCAAATAATTTAATTATTTTCGCTTTACATATCGGGTGGTGTAATACTGCCCGATTGTTGTGTTTTTTAGGGAAATTTTTTCGTTTCCCTTTTCTATAAAAGATTGTAATTTTCGGAGGAAAAAATGGCACTTATAACCAAGAAAATCAAGGGTACGGAAGATGTTCTTCCGAAGGAAAGCTACAAATGGCAGTTTGTTGAAAAGATTATGCGTGAGGAGGCTCGCTCCTACGGTTTCAGAGAAATCAGAACTCCCGTGTTTGAACACACAGAGCTTTTTGCCCGTGGCGTTGGTCAGACAACCGATGTTGTTCAGAAAGAAATGTACACATTCGACACAAAGGGCGGCGAAAGCGTAACACTTCGCCCCGAGGGTACAGCCGGTGCGGCAAGAGCTGTTCTTGAACACGCTCTTGAAAACGAAGGACTTCCGATTAAGGCAAGCTACTTTGTTTCATGCTACCGATATGAAAAGCCACAGGCAGGCAGACTTCGTGAGTTCCACCAGTTCGGTATTGAGGAGTACGGCACACAGGATCCTGTTGCCGATGCAGAGCTTATCAGCCTTGTAAGCTCTGTAATCAACAGACTTCAGCTTGACAGCGTTCATCTTCAGATTAATTCTATCGGCTGTCCGACCTGCCGTGCGGAATATCACAAGGCTTTGAAATCATATTTTGAGGGTTATAAGGACAAGCTGTGCGACACCTGTCTTTCCCGTCTTGACAAAAACCCGATGAGAATTCTCGACTGCAAAAGTCCTATCTGTTCCGAGATTGCAAAGGACGCACCTAAGATTACAGACTATCTTTGTGACGAGTGCAGAAACCACTTTGACGCAGTTCAGAAATATCTTGATGCCGCAGGCATTGAATACACGGTTGATCCCACAATCGTAAGAGGTCTTGATTACTATACAAAGACAGTATTTGAGTTTGTAACCGATTGTATCGGTGCTCAGGGTACTGTTTGCGGCGGCGGTCGTTATGACGGTCTTATCGAGGAGCTCGGCGGCAAGCACCTTCCCTCCCTCGGTTTCGCAATGGGTATGGAAAGACTTCTCATGGTAATGGATAAGCAGGGCATTGAGATTCCCGACAATGACGAGTGTATGCTCTACATTGCAACAATGGGCGATGCCGCAAAGATTAAGGCTTTTGAGCTTATCAAACAGGTTCGCAGCTGCGGAATGATTGCCGAAACCGATGTTATCGGCAGAGGACTTCGTGCTCAGATGAAGTATGCCGACAAGATTGATGCAAGATATTCAATCGTTTTGGGCGACAACGAAATCGAGCAGAACACAGCCAAGGTCAAGAATATGGAAACAGGCGAAACAGCCGAGGTTACTCTTGACGGGCAGTTCATGGAAAAGTTCATCGAAATTCAGCTTTCCGATGAACAAAAAAATAAGTAATAAAAGAAAATTTTCGGTCGGTCAGGCACATTAAAAATGCCGACCGATTCATATAAAGGAGCATATACAATGGCAGAATTTATGACAGGAATGAAGCGTACCGATTATTGCGGAGATTTGCGTATCGGTGATGTCGGCAGAGAGGTAACTGTCTGCGGTTGGGTACAGCGTTGCCGTGACCTCGGTCAGCTCATTTTCATTGACTTGCGTGACCGCACAGGCATTGTTCAGCTTGCATTCAATGACAAAACAGACAAAGAAATTTTTGATAAGGCATTTTCATGCAGAAGTGAATTTGTTCTTGCCGCAAAGGGTGTTGTTTGCGAAAGAAGTTCAAAAAACAGCGAAATCCCCACAGGCGATATCGAGGTTGTTGTAAGCGATATGCGTGTGCTTTCAAAGGCACAGACGCCGCCTTTTGAAATTGTTGACGATACAAACACAAACGAGGAGTTAAGACTTAAATATCGTTATCTTGACCTTCGCCGCCGTCCTCTTCTCAACAATCTTATGATGAGAAGTAAGATTGCAAAGGTTGCAAGAGATTATTTCCACGACAACGGCTTTGTTGAAATTGAAACTCCTATGATGATCAAGTCAACTCCCGAGGGCGCAAGAGATTACCTTGTTCCGTCAAGAATCCACAACGGCAAGTTTTATGCTCTTCCTCAGTCACCGCAGATTTACAAACAGCTCCTTATGCTTTCGGGCTTTGACCGTTACATTCAGCTTGCAAGATGCTTCCGTGACGAGGATCTTCGTGCAGACCGTCAGCCTGAATTCACACAGATTGATATGGAGCTTTCATTTGTTGATGTTGATGAAATCCTCGAAATCAACGAGGGCTTTTTCAAAAAGCTTTTCAAAGAGGTTTTAAACATTGACCTTGAGGAGCATTTCCAGAGAATGACCTACAAAGAGGCTATGGAAAGCTACGGTTCGGACAAGCCTGATATCCGTTTTGACATGAAGATTCAGGACATTTCGGACCTTGTTAAGGACTGCGGTTTCAGCGTATTTACAAGTGCAATTGAGAACGGCGGTTCTGTAAGAGCCATTGTTGCCAAGAATGCGTCGTCGGTTTACACAAGAAAAGAAATTGACAAGCTCACAGAATATGCAAAGGGCATCGGTGCAAAGGGACTTGCTTATGTAAGATGGGTTGACGAGCCTAACGCATCATTCAAGAAGTTTATGAGTGAAGAAGAGCTTTCGGCAATCTACGAAAGACTCGGTGCGGAAAAGGGCGATGTTATCCTCATCGTTGCCGACAAGAACAGCACGGTTCTTTCAACACTCGGCGCACTTCGTCTTGTTGTTGCAAAGCGTCTTGACATTATCCCCGATGTGTTCAAGTTCCTCTGGATTGTTGACTTCCCGTTCTTTGAATATGATGAGGAAAGCGGCGAATGGCTTGCAATGCACCATCCGTTCACAATGCCTAAGGAAGAGTGCCTGCAGTACCTTGACACAGATCCGTCAAAGGTTATTGCAAAGGCTTATGACCTCACACTTAACGGTGTTGAGCTTTCAAGCGGTTCAATGCGTATCACAGACTATGAACTCCAGCAGAAGATGTTCAAGGCTTTGAAACTCACTGATGAAGAAATCGAAGCAAAGTTCGGATTCCTTGTTGAAGCCTACAAGTACGGCGCACCGCCGCACGGTGGTATGGGTATCGGTCTTGACCGTGTTACAATGCTTATGTGCAAGGCTGACAGTCTCCGTGATGTAACGGCATTCCCGAAGGTTCAGAATGCAAGCGAGCTTATGTCTGCATGTCCGGCAGAAGTTGATGACGAAAGCCTTGAAGTTCTCGGAATCAAGGTTGTCAACAAGGAAGATTGATTAAGGGTATAATCTATGAGTCCGGATACAATTGCAACAATCATCTCTGTGTCGATAGTCGTACTTGCAATAGCAATTATAGTATTGGTAATTGTCAGTAAGATAAGACATCTTTCAAGAACATTGTTCGGTACAAGCTCCCTTATTGAGGGCATTCAGGGCGTTAAAGAGGATCAGGAGCAAATGCGTGAAACTCCCCGTTCGCTTCACGGAATGACCTCGGTTTATATGCCAATGATAAAAAAGGATTTTCCCGAGCTTGATGTTGAGCAGTATATGAACAAAACCCGTTCACTTTTGCGAAACTACTTTTCAGCGGTTGAGTCAAAAAGGCTCGGCGTTATTGCGGAGGAGGTCACTCCGAATTTTACAAACTATGTTCAGGGAATTATTGACCAGCTTTCATCTGTTGCGAATACACAGCACTATGAGGATGTTAATATTTACGATGTCCAGATTGCCCGCTATATAAAAAACGGTGCAACGGTAACGATACTTTTTGAGGCATCTGTCGGTTACTTTTCGTATGTTACCGATATGAACAACGAGGTGACCTTCGGCAGCAGAGAGAACAGAATGCAGACAATCTATGAGGTTGGGTTGATGTATGTTCAGGACGCTGACCGGCTTCATAACAGAGCAACCGCTCTCGGAGTGAATTGCCCCAACTGCGGCGCTCCCGTAAAAACGCTGGGAGAAAAATTTTGTCAGTTCTGCGGAACTGCAATAAAAGAAATTAACATTCGTTCGTGGAAGTTTAATTCCGTAAACGAACAGACACTTCAACAGAGAAAATTCTGAAAGTTTGACGGTCGGGTTGTCAGAGCCAAATGCCCTCTTCCCGACCGTCTTTTTGCATTATTTATGATGGCAAAACATTGGAATAATAAAAAAACATATGCCATTCAGCCTGTTTTTTAATAATAGTATTGAAATTTTTCTTCAAACATATTATTATTAGTGTAACAGCAATATCTGAAAAATCAGCTATAAGCTACAAAAATTAAGGAGTTAAATTATGGGTATTATTAAAGCAGCGATAAATGCAGTCGGAGGCGGACTCGCGGATTCATGGCTCGAGGTCATTGAACCGTCCCCTATGGGCGACAACACCCTCATCTGTCCAGGTCAGCTTGTTTCGCAGAACGGCAAAAGTCAGAACAAAAAGGGTTCTGAAAACATCGTATCAAACGGTTCTGTAATTCATGTTTACGATAACCAGATGATGATTCTTATTGACGGCGGTAAGATTGTTGACTTTACTGCAGAGCCGGGTTATTTTAAGGTAAATAACAGCTCAATGCCGTCACTTTTCTGCGGTCAGTTTGGTGATTCGATCAAGGAAACTTTTAACCGTATTAAGTACGGCGGAATCCCCTCACAGGCTCAGAGAGTTTTCTATATAAATCTTCAGGAAATCAAGGGTATTCCTTTCGGAACATCAACTCCCGTAAACTACTTTGACAATTTTTACAATTCAGAGCTTATGCTCCGTGCTCACGGTACATATTCAATCAAGGTTGTTGAGCCGTTCAAGTTCTATCAGGAGGTTATTCCGAGAGAGGCTGTTACGGAAAACAAGTCTGTTGATTTCGCAGATGTAAGAGCACAGTATAACGAGGAGTTCGTCGGCGCTCTCGGTTCTGCAATCAACCAGTATTCCGCTGACGGTGAGAGAATCAGCTTTATCAAGTCAAAACAGCGTCTTATCGGTCAGTATATGGCACAGACGCTTGATGAGGAATGGACACAGGCTCGTGGTATGGAAGTCTTTGCCGTTGGTATGGATGTTTCCTACACAGAGGACAGTCAGGAGCTCATCAATATGCGCAACAAGGGTGCAATGCTCTCGGACGCAGCAGTTCAGCAGGGCTATGTTGCAGCCAATATTTCAGAGGGCCTTAAAGATGCCGGCTCAAACGCAAACGGTGCAATGGCAGGCTTTATGGGCATGGGCATGGGTATGAATGCCGGCGGAAATATCATGGGCGGTTATCAGCAGAATCCGCAGTACCGTCAGCAGCAGCCAACCCAGCCACAGCAACAGGCTCAGCCGCAGCAGACTCCCGCTCCGCAGGCAGGCGGTGCAGCCGCAGGCTCATGGACTTGCTCATGCGGTGCGGTAAACACAGGCAAGTTCTGCTCGGAATGCGGTTCAAAGAAGCCCGAGGCTCCCAAAAAGCGTTTCTGCACAAACTGCGGATATGAGCTTTCTGCAAATGCAAAGTTCTGTCCCGAGTGCGGTACAAAGACAGAATAAGCTGAATTTTAAGTACAAACAATCCCTCTTCTCAAACGGAGGGGGATGTTTCAGAATTTAATTATAAGGGGTAAGTTATGGCAACTGTAAACTACACCTGTCCGAACTGCGCCGCTCCGCTGAAATTCAATCCCGATAAGCAGATGTTCAGTTGTGAATACTGTATGTCCGATTTTACGGAAAAGTATGTTCAGGATTTTTTTGCCAAGAAGGAGCAAAAAGAGAACAGCGCAGAAAAGCAAGAGAAAAAGGAACAGGAAAAGGCTAAAGAGAATGCTGCCAAGCAGGCGCAGAGCAATGACAGCGCACAGGCAGAAAACAAAACTGAAGAAGAGGCTGTTATCTACAACTGCCCAAGCTGCGGTGCTCAGGTTGTTACAACAGCGTCAACTGCGGCAACAACCTGCTTCTATTGTCAGAATCCTGTTGTTCTCGGCGGCAGACTTTCGGGTGAATTTAAACCCGACCGTGTGATTCCGTTCAAGCTTTCAAAGCAGAAGGCAATTGACAAGTTCCTTGAAATGTGCAAAAGGAAATGGTTTTTGCCGAAGAATTTTGTCAGCGAAAAGCATTTTGACAAACTCACGGGTGTGTATTTTCCGTATTGGTATGTTGATGAACAGCGTAGCGCACAGATGGTTGCAAAGGGCGAAAAGGTTCGTTCGTGGACTGTCGGAGATGACCGTTACACGGAAACAAAGGTTTTTGAGCTCCACAGAGCAGGCAATCTGATTGTAAATAATGTTTTTGAAAGAGCGTTAAAAGGTCAGGACAGAGATATGCTCCAATGCGTACACCCTTACGATTTGGGCGAGGCTCACCCGTTTGCAATGTCCTATCTTTCGGGCTTTCAGGCAGAAAAGCGTGACATTGAGCAAAATGAGGTTGCACAGGCAGTTCAAACAAGAATCAACGGATACTGTCAACAGCTTATGAAAGACACGGCAAGCGGATACAGTGCCGTTCAGATTCAGAACTACAACGATAAAATCGACCTTGAAAATTGGAACTATACCCTCTTGCCCGTTTGGGTTGTAACCTATAAATACAGGGGTAAAATTCTGCCGTTTGCAGTTAACGGTCAGACGGGCAAAACCTACGGTGAGCTTCCTACCTCCGCAGGAAAGCTTCTTGCTTTCGCTGCAATTATTGCCGCAGCGCTTATGGCACTCGGTTTGTTGGGAGGTCTGTTGTTCTTATGATGAATGTTACAAAAAGACTTTCCGCAATACTTGCGGCTATGATTATGGTTTTCTGCACTCCGCTCTTTGTTTTTGCGGCAGGACAAACAGAACTCCGTGATGACGCCGAACTGTTTACCTCGGAGGAAGAAACACAGCTTCAGGCGGAACTTGACGCTTTTGCTCAAAAAACCGGCTGGGTTGCGGTTATCTATACTAACAACGAGGGCAAAACCGAGGACAATATCAAACCGTTTGCGAACCGTTATTATGCCGACAAATACGGCAAAACTACGGCGGGCGTTATACTCACGATTGATATGAAAGGCAGAGCAATCGACTTCAGAACAAAAGGCGATGCGATGTATTATTTCGGCGATGGCCGTGTTAATACTCTTCTTGATGATGTTCAGCGTGATATGAAGCAAGGCAACTATTACAGTGCTGCCGAACAATTCCTCTATTATGTTGACCACTACTATGACGAGGGTATTGACGATGACGAGTCAAACGAAAATCTTGATTTGCAGGAAAAAGAGGATAACAAATTCCTCTATGTCGTAAAGCATTACGGCATTGTCATTGCAGGCGGTTCAATTATTGTTGCCGTTATTGTTGTTATTGTAGTGAAAAATCGTTACAAACACAACGGCAAAGCAGGAACTTATGACCTCAAGAAAAACAGCAAGACTATGCTTACCGACAAGAAGGATATCTTCCTGACAAAGCATGTTTCCGTTACGAGAATCCGGAGTGATTCCGACAGCTCGGGCGGTTCATCAAGCAGCTCCTCCGGTGGCGGCGGTTCATCGGGCGGCGGAAGCAGAAGCTTTTAATGCTGAAAACTATTTGAATTTTACGGAGAATGCTGTATTCTCTGTTTGGGGGCGGCAGAAATGCCGTCCTCTTTTAATGTGAAAAAATTATGAGGAATATTGAAATTATTCAAAAACTGAATACCATGCACACAGCCTGTGAAAGCGAACTTTTACAGCTGATTACAACTTACGACGAAAAAGATTTTGAATATCTTCGCAAATGTGCAAGAGATACTGCCGACAGAATTTTCGGCAACAAAATCTATATCCGTGGCTTGATTGAATTTTCAAGTATATGCAAAAACGATTGCTACTACTGCGGACTTCGCCGTTCAAACAGCAATGCCGTGCGTTATAGGCTTACCAAAGATGAAATTCTCTCCTGTTGCCAAAACGGACACGAACTCGGATTCCGAACATTTGTGTTGCAGGGCGGTGAGGACGGATTTTTTACAGATAATGTAATGTGCGACATTGTGTCGGAAATAAAAAATAGATTTCCTGATTGTGCCGTAACACTATCGCTTGGCGAAAGGTCGTATGAAAGCTATCAAAGACTTTTTGACAGCGGTGCGGACAGATATCTTCTCCGTCACGAAACAGCCGACAAAAAACACTATTCCATGTTGCATCCGCCCGAAATGTCACTTGAAAACCGAATGCAATGCCTGTATAATTTAAAGAGAATAGGTTATCAGACAGGCGCAGGATTTATGGTATGCTCACCGTTCCAAACTCCCGAAATGCTTGTCAAGGATTTAAAATTTATTGAAAAATTAAATCCCGAAATGTGCGGAATAGGTCCGTTTGTACCGCACAAGGATACAAAATTTAAAAATGAAAATCATGGCGATGTAAGCCTTGTGCTTATGTTGCTTTCAATAATAAGGCTTTTAAAACCGAACATTCTTTTGCCGGCAACAACCGCCTTAGGTACGGTTGATCCGCTTGGTCGGGAAAAGGGCATTCTTCACGGTGCAAATGTTGTAATGCCCAATCTTTCCCCTGTTAAGCACAGAAAAGATTACTCGCTCTACGACAACAAGATCTGTACGGGAGATGAAGCGGCACAATGTATCGGCTGTCTTGCAGACAGAATGAAAAAAATCGGCTACGAAATCGTAACTGACAGAGGAGATTATACAGAGAATTATGATTAGATACGATAAAAATTCACTCAAAGCGGAGGAGTTTATCAATGACGGGGAGATTCTTGATTCCCTAAAATTTGCCGATGAAAATAAAAACAACCTTGAACTTGTCGATAAAATAATCGAAAAAGCAAGGCTCAAAAAGGGTATCAATCACCGTGAGGCAAGCGTTCTTTTAGCTTGTGAAGATAAAGAGAGAATCGAAGAAATCTACAGCCTTGCCCGTCAAATTAAGAAGGATTTTTACGGTGACAGAATTGTTATGTTCGCCCCTCTCTATCTTTCAAACTACTGCGTAAACGGCTGTGTCTATTGCCCGTATCATGCGAAGAACAAGCACATCTGCCGTAAAAAGCTCACACAGGATGAGGTCAGAAAAGAAGTTATCGCACTTCAGGATATGGGACACAAGCGTCTTGCAATTGAGGCAGGCGAAGATCCCGTAAACAACCCGATTGAGTACATTCTCGACTGCATAAAGACCATTTATTCGGTCAATCACAAGAACGGCGCAATCAGACGGGTTAATGTGAACATTGCCGCAACAACCGTTGAAAATTATAAAAAGCTCAAGGAAGCCGGAATCGGCACATACATTCTTTTTCAGGAAACCTACAATAAAAAGAGTTATGAACAGCTCCATCCTACAGGTCCCAAGCATAACTACAATTACCACACAGAGGCAATGGACAGAGCCATGCAGGGCGGTATTGATGATGTGGGAATCGGTGTGCTTTTCGGGCTTGAGCTCTACCGCTATGAACTTGCAGGACTTCTTATGCACGCAGAACATCTTGAGGCTGTTCACGGTGTCGGTCCACACACAATCAGCGTTCCCCGAATCAAGGCGGCAGACGATATAAATCCCGATGATTTTGACAACGGAATTGACGATGAAACCTTTGCCAAAATAGTCGCAATTATCAGAATTGCAGTTCCCTACACGGGTATGATTATTTCAACCCGAGAGAGCGAAAGCGTTCGCAAAAAGGTGCTTGAACTCGGCATTTCTCAGATCAGCGGAGGCTCACGGACAAGCGTAGGAGGATATGACGAACCAGAATCGGAAGAAGAAAATTCGGCTCAGTTTGATGTTTCCGACAACCGCAGTCTTGATGAGGTTGTAAGGTGGCTTATGAATCTCGGCTATATTCCGTCATTCTGCACCGCCTGTTACCGTGAGGGCAGAACGGGCGACCGCTTTATGTCGCTTTGCAAGAGCGGTCAGATTCAGAACTGTTGCCACCCCAACGCCCTTATGACGCTTGAAGAATATCTTGTTGATTATGCAAGTAACGATACAAGGAATGTCGGTCAAAAACTCATTGAACAGGAACTCGAAAAAATCCCCAACGAAAAAGTCCGTACCATTGCAAAAGAACATATCTTTGACATAAGAAACAACAATAAAAGAGATTTCAGATTTTGACGGAGGGCGTAATGGGAATGAATGATACACCGTCGTCGGAACGACTGCACATCGGATTTTTCGGAAGACGAAATGCAGGAAAATCAAGCGTTGTGAATGCGGTCACAAATCAAAATATGTCGCTTGTATCGGACAAAAAAGGCACAACAACCGATCCTGTGGAAAAGACAATGGAGCTTCTTCCGCTCGGTCCTGTTGTGATAATCGACACGGCAGGCTTTGATGATGGAGGAGCTCTCGGCAAAATGCGTGTTGAACGCACAAAAGCCGTGCTGAACCGTGTTGACATTGCCGTGCTTGTGGTTGACGGAACAATCGGAATGACCTCGGTTGAAAACGAACTTGTATCGCTTTTTGAGGAGAAGAAAATTCCGTATCTTATTGTGTTCAACAAATGCGATTTGCTTGACAATACAACTGACGGTAAAATCTTTGTAAGTGCAAAAAACAACACGAATATCGAACTTTTAAAGGATAAAATCGCAAAAGTTGTAAACGCACAAAAATCCGATAAAAGGCTTTGCGGTGACCTTGTTAGCAAAAATGACTTTGTTGTGCTCGTAATCCCGATTGACTCCGCCGCCCCCAAGGGCAGAATAATTCTCCCGCAACAGCAGGTTATCCGTGATTTGCTCGACAACGGAGCAATCCCTGTTTGTGTGCGTGAAAGCGAGCTTGCCGACACCCTGAAAAATCTCGGCACAAAACCAAAGCTTGTCATAACCGACAGTCAGGTATTTAAGCCTGTTTCGGAGATTGTGCCGAACGATATCAAACTGACCTCGTTTTCAATTCTTATGGCAAGGTACAAGGGCTTTCTTAAAACTGCCGTAAACGGTGCAAGGGCAATTGAGTCGCTTAATGACGGTGACAAAATTCTCATCAGCGAGGGTTGCACTCATCACAGGCAATGCGATGACATCGGCACGGTAAAATTGCCCCGATTGCTGAAAAATTACACGGGTAAAAATTTTGAAATCGTGACAAGCTCAGGCAAAGGCTTTCCGAATAATTTGTCGGAATTTTCACTTGCAATCCATTGCGGTGCGTGTATGCTCAATTCAAGAGAGGTAATCAGCCGAATGAACCGTTCGATTGAAAGCGGAGTTCCGTTCACAAACTACGGAATCGCCATAGCCTATATGCGTGGAATTCTCGACCGTTCAATTGAAATGTTTGATGTATGATGAATAAAATAAAAATTCGGTATGTAAAAATACACACCGAAACAGATTGACATATTAAAAAATTGATGTTAATATATAAGTGAGGAAACGGCTTGAGCTGTTTCGCATCATCAATTTAAGTTTTTTCTAAAAAACCGTCTTGTGCTGCAACACAGGGCGGTTATTTCTTTATATTCTTAATGACTTCATTAAAAGCCACAAAAACAATTGCAAGTACAAATAAATATGTAATCTCTGCCATTGGAATATACACCTCCTTTCCAGAGGTGTCGAAACAGCCGCCGCCATTTCCTTACAAAGTGATTATATCAAATATATTGTTTATGTTCAAGTGCCGATTGTATATTACACAGCATCTGTAAATTTGCAATATTATTCTAATAAAGGCAATCCTACTTTACCGTAAGATTGCCTTGCTTTTATGCTTTGTGATTTTCTCTTAAATCCGTTCTCTTGATTTTTCCGCTGATTGTTTTTGGAAATTCATCGACAATTTCAAGGTGCTGAATCCACTTGTAGCTTGCCATACGCTTGTTGCAGAAGGTCTTGATTTTGTTTTCAAGCTCCTTATCATGCGGTGCGCCGTCTGTCATCTTGACAATCGCCTTAATTGCCTGACCTCTGTCCTTGTCCGGAACACCTATAACCGCACATTCAAGAACATTCGGATATTGCATAAGAACATTTTCAACTTCAAACGGACCTACTCTGAAGCCTCTTGTTTTGATAAGGTCATCGGCTCTGCCGACATACCAGAAATATCCGTTCTCGTCCTTATATGCCGTGTCGCCCGTGTGATATACACCGTGTCGCCACACCTTTTCATAAAGATTTTCGTTGTTATAGTATGTGATGAAAATTCCGTGCTGTTTTCTGTCCTTTGGGGGGAATACAACAACTTCGCCTACTTCACCCTGCTTAACCTCGTTGCATTCATCGTCAACAATTCGTACATCATAAAGCGGAGTAGGCTTGCCCATTGAACCTGCAATCGCCTTGTCACCTTTGAGATTTGCAAGCATAAGAACCGACTCGGTTTGACCGAAGCCCTCGCAAAGTTCAATTCCCGTCTGCTTAAACACCTCTTCAAAAACTTCATTGTTGAGTGCCTCGCCTGCTGTCGTAAGGTGAGAAAGTGCAGAAAGGTCGTACTTGTTCATACCTCTTTTAATGAAGTATCTGTAAACTGTCGGCGGTGCGCAGAAGGTTGTAACCTTGTACTTTTCCATTATACGCAACAGCTTGCCCGGAGAGAATTTGTCAAAGTCATAGACCATAACGGCTGAACCGCAGAGCCATTGACCGTAGATTTTGCCCCATGACGCTTTTGCCCAGCCTGTTTCGGCAACGGTGAGGTGAAGTCCGCCGTCTTTTACACATTGCCAGTATTTTGCCGTGATAATGTGTCCGAGTGTGTAGATATGATTGTGTTCAACAGCCTTAGGATAGCCTGTTGTGCCTGAGGTAAAGTAAATTACCATAGGCTCTTCTGCTTTTGTTTCAACTCTTTCAAGTGTATCGGGAGCGTTTTCAACCTCTTCGGTAAAATCAACCGCACCGAAAATCTGCCTTCTCGGAACAAAAACGGTTTCAAGCGTGTTCGGCTGAGATGCAACCGCAAGAATATCTTCGGCGGTAGTTTCATCGGGAGTGCAGACAGCTGCCTTTATCCCTGCCGTGTTAACACGATACGAAATGTCGCTTTGAGTCAGAAGATTTGTTGCGGGAATAATAACCGCACCAAGCTTGTGGAGTGCAGGGGCAACATACCAGTATTCATAGTTTCGTTTCAGAATAACAAGAACCTTGTCGCCCTTTTTAATGCCGTGATTTCTGAACACATTTGCGGCTTTATTGCTCAGTCTGCTGATGTCGGAGTATGTGAAAATCTTTTCCTCTTTTTCGGGATTTGTCCACACAACTGCCGTGTCATTCGGCACAAGCTCTGCCATTTTGTCAACGACATCATAGCCAAAATTATAGTTTTCGGGAAACACAAGTTCAAAGCTTGTCAGTTTTCCGTTTTCGTCGGTAGTTTCTTTACAGAAATTTTTGTATAACTGCATTTTTTACATCCTTATTTAAGTCGTTTTTTTGATTTGCCTTTTCAATTAATATTGTATAACACAAACCCTTTTCTATACAATACCGCCCATTATGAAAAAACACGGACTAAAATTTATAATTATTCATCCACGGAATGTAGCTATCCAAATTTGCATAACACTATCCGCATATCGGTATATTGTGAATAACAGGAGCAAATTATTAACATTTTCAACACATTTATTCACATATCGTTTCAAGGAGTTGAAAGCCGTAAATCTGAATATTATACAATTTTTAAACGGCAAAACAGTATGATGATACCCTGTTCTACAAATTTGCTTTTTTGCTTGCAATCGGATAAATAAAATATTATAATATAGGTTACAGTCTTGTTTCAAAAAGGTAACAGACTGACAGAGTTAAAGAGAATAAAGAAATAAAAATAGAAACAAAACATTTCAGAGGGAGAAATATATATGAGAATAGTTGTTCTTGCAGGCGGACTGAGCACAGAGCGTGAAGTTTCAATTTCATCAGGCACACTTGTTGCCGAGGCTCTCAGAAGCAAGGGACACGAGGTCGTTTTGCTTGATGTATTTATGGGCTATGAGGAAAACATCTGTGACATTGACGCACTTTTCAAGCAGAACTACAGCTTTACCGACGGAAATTCAATCGGTGACGATGTTGAAAATACAATCACAAATATCAAAGAGGCAAAGGAAAATCGCCTTGACAAAACATCACGCTATATCGGCAGAAATGTAATTGAAATCTGCGCCGAGGCAGACATCACCTTCCTTGCACTTCACGGAGGTGAGGGTGAAAACGGTCAGTTACAGGCAACGCTTGATTTGTTCGGAATCAAGTACACAGGTTCGGGATATCTCGGTTCTGCGCTTGCAATGAACAAAGGTCTTACAAAAAGCGTGTTTATGCAAAAGAATATCAACACTCCCGCAGGTGAGCTTTACAAGAACGAAAAGGACGCTCTTACATGGAATATGTTCCCGTGCGTTGTAAAGCCTTGCTCGGGCGGTTCAAGCGTTGGCGTATCAAAGGTTGAAAATGCGACACAGTACGCAAAGGCTGTTAAAGAGGCTCTCAAATATGAGGACGAAATTGTTGTTGAGCAGTTCGTAACAGGCAGAGAATTTTCCGTTGGTCTTATCGGCGGCAGGGCACTTCCGCCGATTGAGATTGCTCCTAAGTCGGGAATGTACGATTATGCCGCAAAATATCAGGCAGGCGCAACAGTTGAAACCTGTCCGGCAGACATCGACGAAGAAACCGATAAAAAGCTCCGCAAGGCGGCTGTTGAGGCTTACGAGGCACTCCATCTTGAAAGCTATGCACGAATCGACTTTCTTCTTGACAAAGGCGGTTTCGCATACTGCCTTGAGGCAAACACACTCCCCGGTATGACACCGATCAGTCTGCTTCCGCAGGAGGCTGCCGCAGAGGGCGTAAGCTACCCCGATTTGTGTGAGAAGATTATTGAAATTTCACTTGCAAAATATCCCGAAGAAAAATCTGATTTTTAATAAGAGGTTAGTATGAAAGACTTTACTCTTGCCGAAATCGCAAAGGCTTGCAACGGCGAATATGTCGGCGACGAATCGCTTAAAAACACCAAAATAACCTCTGTTGAGCGTGACAGCCGACAGGTAAAGGACGGAAGTCTGTTTCTTGCCATAAAGGGAGAGCGTGTTGACGGTCACGATTTTATCGAAAAATGCTTTGCACAGGGTGCTGTGTGTGCATTGTGCGAGAAAGCTCCCGAAAATGCGACAAAGCCTTGCATTGTCGTTCCCTCAACCCTTGATGCCGTCAAGAAAATCGGCAGGGCATACAGAGAAAAATTCGACATTCCCGTTATCGGAATTTCGGGCAGCGTCGGAAAAACCTCTACAAAAGAAATGCTCTATGCCGTTCTTTCACAGAAGTTCAAGACCCACAAAACACAGGGCAATCTCAATAACGAGCTCGGTGTTCCGCTAACACTTCTTTCAATGCCCGAGGATACCGAGGCGGCTGTTATAGAAATGGGTATTTCCGATTTTGGTGAAATGACAAGACTTTCCGAAATGGTTCAGCCCACAATCTGCGTGCTTACAATCATCGGCGAATGTCATCTTGAAAATCTCGGCGACCGTGACGGTGTTCTCAAGGCTAAAACAGAAATGTTCAAAAATGCCCGTGAAAATGCAGATTTCATTCTAAACGGCGATGACGATAAGCTTTCAACCGTTAAGACCGTAAACGGCAAAAAGCCTATTTTCTTCGGACTTGACGCAAAGAACGATTTTTACGCAAAGAATATAAAAAACAGCGGTGACGGCAAGGTTCTTGCAACACTCTGTTTTGACAATAATAATATTGATGTTGAAATTCCCGCAATTGGCACATATATGGTGACAAATGCTCTTGCGGCTGCTGCCGCAGGCAAGCTTCTCGGACTTACTGATGAAGAAATTGCAAACGGTGTCGCCTCGTATAAAACAGTAGGCAGTCGTGCCAATGTTATCAATACAGGCAAAATCAAAATCATTGACGATTGCTACAACGCAAATCCGACATCCGTCAGAGCATCTCTTGACACACTTTCCAACCTTGACGGCAGAAAGGTTGCAATCCTCGGCGATATGAAGGAGCTCGGAAGTGAGGAATTGAAGCTCCACTTTGACACGGGTGTTTATGCAAAATCAAAGGGCATCGGTACGGTTATAACCGTAGGCGAGCTTGCGAAGGAGCTTGCAAAGGGTGCAGACGGCAAAGCGTTTGACACAATCGAAGATGCAAAACCCGAAATTCTTAAAACAATTAAAAGCGGAGATGTTGTGCTTGTTAAGGCATCACATTCAATGCAGTTTGAAAACATTGTTGAGTTTCTCAAACAGAATTTTTGATTTACCGCAAAAAATGTTGACAAATCAAAAATACAGTCATATAATTGTCCTATAAAGAAAAAACCTGTGAGCAAGAATAGTAGGTTTTTCCAAAGCTTTCAGAGAGTCAGCGGTTGGTGTAAGCTGACAGCAGAGGATTTGCCGAATGGACTTGTGAGGGCGGGCCGAAAGCCTTTTGGCAAGTAGTTTCCGACGGAGCTCAACCGTTAAAGTGAGAGGCATATGTTAGTATGCTGTTAAAGCGGGCGTTTATCGTCAAATTGGGTGGTACCGCAGAAGTTGATTTTTCAAGACTTTTGTCCCTTGTGGGGACAAAGGTCTTTTTTGTTTATGTTTAAAACTTTTACCAAAGAAAGGTTGGTGTATGATGATTAAACCGTCTTACGATGAGGTGTTGAACCTCAAGGACAATTACAGCGTTATTCCGATTTACAAGGAAATCTACGCTGACGCATTTACCCCGATTAACCTGCTCAGAAAAATTGCAGGAAAATCCGACAAATTCTTTCTTCTTGAAAGTATCGAGGGCGGTGAAAAGTGGGCAAGGTATTCATTCATCGGATTCAACCCCAAGGCAAGGCTTTCGTACAAAAACGGAACTCTCACGGTTACGGGCGAGGGTGCAAGAGTTGTTAAAACAGCAAAGCCGTATGACGCTCTCCGTGAGTATCTTGCCGATTACAAAACTCCGCATTTCAAAGACATTCCGCCGTTCACAGGCGGTCTTGTCGGCTATTTCGGTTACGCAATGATTTTTTTA
>ERZ791720.480-NODE-480-length-22619-cov-13.9759_pt1 | contig 22619 bp, 16 predicted proteins | sample MGYA00510048_ERZ791720 | MGnify/ENA primary metagenome ERZ791720 (study PRJEB30046, sample SAMN00715142) | human gut metagenome | study: EMG produced TPA metagenomics assembly of the A metagenome-wide association study of gut microbiota in type 2... | reverse complement strand
AATTAGAAATAACAGTATAAATCACTATAAATAAAAACTTTATCACTATGGAGTACAATTTCAGAGAAATTGAAAAGAAGTGGCAGAAAAGGTGGGTGGAAGAGAAAACCTACCAAGTTACGGAAGACGATTCGAAGCAAAAATTTTATGTACTAAACATGTTCCCTTACCCATCAGGAGCCGGCCTACACGTAGGACACCCGCTGGGATACATTGCTTCCGATATTTATGCCCGTTACAAACGACTGCAAGGCTTCAATGTACTCAATCCGATGGGATATGACGCTTATGGTTTGCCGGCAGAGCAATATGCCATCCAGACCGGACAGCATCCTGCTATCACTACCGTCAACAATATCGACCGCTACCGCGAACAGTTGGATAAAATAGGTTTCTCTTTCGACTGGAACCGTGAAATCCGTACTTGCGACCCGGAATATTATCATTGGACACAATGGGCCTTCCAAAAAATGTTCAACAGCTATTATTGCAACGATGAACAAGAAGCCCGTCCTATCGAAGAACTGGAAAAAGCTTTTGCAATCTACGGAAACGAAGGACTCAATGCCGCTTGCAGCGAAGAAATCAGCTTTACTGCCGAAGAATGGAACGCAAAAAGCGAAAAAGAAAAGCAGGAAATCCTTATGAACTATCGTATCGCCTACTTAGGTGAAACAATGGTAAACTGGTGTGCCGAATTAGGAACTGTATTAGCCAACGACGAGGTAGTTGACGGAGTTAGCGAACGTGGCGGTTATCCTGTTATCCAGAAGAAAATGCGCCAATGGTGTCTGCGCGTATCTGCTTACGCACAACGCCTGCTCGACGGATTAGACACAATTGACTGGACAGATTCTCTGAAAGAAACCCAAAGAAACTGGATCGGACGTTCGGAAGGTGCTGAAGTTCAATTCAAAGTAAAAGACAGTGATCTGGAATTCACTATTTTCACCACTCGTGCAGATACCATGTTCGGCGTTACCTTTATGGTATTGGCTCCGGAAAGTGAATTGGTAGCACAGCTGACTACTCCCGAACAAAAAGCCGAAGTAGACGCTTACCTCGACCGTACCAAAAAACGTACGGAACGCGAACGCATTGCCGACCGTAGCGTTACCGGTGTATTCAGTGGTTCGTATGCCATCAATCCGTTCACAGGTGAAGCAGTACCTGTATGGATCAGCGATTACGTACTGGCCGGATACGGAACAGGAGCTATTATGGCTGTACCTGCTCATGATAGCCGCGACTATGCATTCGCCAAACATTTCGGATTGGAGATCCGTCCGTTGGTAGAAGGTTGTGATGTAAGCGAAGAAAGTTTCGATGCAAAAGAAGGAATTGTCTGCAACTCTCCGCGTCCTGATGTTACTCCTTATTGCGATCTTTCGCTGAACGGACTGACTATCAAAGAAGCGATAGAAACAACTAAGAAATATGTAAAAGAACATAATCTGGGCCGTGTGAAAGTGAACTACCGTCTGCGTGACGCTATCTTCTCACGCCAGCGTTACTGGGGCGAACCGTTCCCTGTTTACTACAAAGACGGAATGCCTTATATGATCGACGAGAACTGTCTGCCACTGGAACTTCCGGAAGTAGCTAAATTCCTGCCTACCGAAACAGGTGAACCTCCATTGGGACACGCTACTAAATGGGCTTGGGACACAGTAAACAAATGTGTGGTAGAAAATGAAAAGATTGACAATATAACTGTCTTCCCGCTGGAATTGAACACCATGCCGGGATTCGCCGGTTCTTCGGCATACTATCTCCGTTACATGGACCCACGCAATCATAAAGCACTGGTTGATCCGAAAATCGATCAGTACTGGAAGAATGTAGACCTTTACGTAGGTGGTACGGAACATGCTACCGGACACTTGATCTACTCTCGTTTCTGGAATAAATTCCTGCACGATGTAGGTGTATCTATCATGGAAGAACCGTTCCAAAAGTTAGTAAACCAGGGAATGATTCAAGGTCGCAGCAACTTTGTATATCGTATCAAAGATACCAATACTTTCGTTTCACTGAACCTGAAAGATCAGTACGAAGTTACTCCTATTCACGTAGACGTAAATATCGTATCTAATGATATTTTGGATCTGGAAGCATTCAAAGCATGGCGTCCTGAATATAAAACGGCCGAGTTTATTCTTGAAGACGGAAAATACATTTGCGGATGGGCAGTTGAAAAGATGAGTAAATCAATGTTCAATGTTGTCAATCCGGATATGATTGTAGAAAAATACGGTGCAGATACGCTTCGTATGTACGAAATGTTCCTCGGCCCGGTAGAACAATCCAAACCGTGGGATACAAACGGAATTGACGGTGTACACCGTTTTATCCGCAAATTCTGGTCGCTGTTCTACAGCCGTACGGATGAATATCTGGTAACGGACGAACCTGCAACGAAAGAAGAATTGAAGAGCCTTCATAAATTGATTAAGAAGGTGACAGGTGATATTGAACAATTCTCTTACAATACATCTATCAGCGCATTCATGATTTGTGTAAACGAACTCTTCAACCTGAAATGCAGCAAAAAAGAGATTCTGGAACAGCTCATTATCACTCTTGCACCTTTCGCTCCGCATGTTAGCGAAGAGCTGTGGGATGTACTGGGACACGAGACTTCCGTATGCGACGCCCAATGGCCTGCATACAACGAGGAATATCTGAAAGAAGATACCATCAACTATACCATCTCTTTCAACGGAAAGGCACGTTTCAATATGGAATTTGCAGCAGATGAAACTTCGGACGCTATCCAGACGGCAGTATTAGCCGACGAACGTTCACAGAAGTGGATTGATGGCAAGACTCCGAAGAAAGTCATTGTCGTTCCGAAAAAGATTGTAAACGTTGTTGTTTAAAAACAAATTAGGCACGGATTACGCAGATAACACGGTTTTGATTAATTAGAACCACGAAATCCGTGTAATCCGTGCCTAACATAATTATAAATCCTATGCATAAACTGACAAAAGCGGAAATAATGAGAGAAGTGAAAGATTATATCTACATCACTCTCGGATTGGTAAGCTATTCTTTGGGATGGGCAGTATTCCTGTTACCTTATCAGATCACTACCGGAGGAACTACCGGTATCGGAGCTATTATCTATTATGCAACAGGATTTCCAATCCAATGGTCATACTTCATTATAAATGCAGTGCTGATGACCTTTGCCATCCGGATATTAGGTCCTAAATTTAGCATAAAAACCACTTATGCTATTTTCATGTTGACCTTTTTACTCTGGCTATTCCAGCTAGTGGTAAACAATTACATAAAAGCACCGGATATGACGCCTGACGGCAAACCGTTATTGCTTGGTATAGGACAAGACTTTATGGCTTGTATTATCGGTGCAGCCATGTGTGGTGTAGGTCTGGGCATCACTTTCAACTACAACGGAAGTACGGGTGGAACAGATATTATCGCTGCTGTTGTTAATAAATACAGAGATGTATCACTCGGACGAATGATTATGATCTGTGATGTATTCATTATCGGTTCCTGTTATTTTATATTCCATGATTGGCGTCGGGTTATCTTTGGTTTTGTCACTCTGTTTATCATCGGTGTTGTGCTCGATTGGATTATTAACAGTGCCCGTCAATCAGTTCAATTTTTCATCTTCTCCAAGAAATATGATGAAATAGCCGACCGTATCATTAAAGACGCCGACCGGGGAGTAACGGTACTCGACGGTACGGGATGGTACAGTAAAAACAATGTGAAAGTGTTGGTAGTACTTGCCAAGAAACGTCAGTCACTCGAAATTTTCCGTTTGGTAAAACGCATTGACCCGAATGCATTCATTTCACAAAGCTCCGTCATCGGTGTATATGGTGAAGGATTCGATAAACTGAAAGTAAAATAATAACCGGTTGATAAGTAGTGAACAACCCTGTTAAAACAAAAAATAAGATGATGAAACGCAAACTTGTATTTGCTACTAATAATGCTCATAAACTGGAAGAAGTAGCCGCTATCCTAGAAGATCAAGTAGAATTGCTAAGTCTTAATGATATCGGTTGCCAAACGGATATTCCCGAAACAGCTGAAACACTGGAAGGAAATGCGTTATTAAAATCTTCCTATATCTACAAAAACTATCATTTGGATTGCTTTGCCGACGATACGGGATTAGAAGTGGAAGCCTTGAATGGAGCTCCCGGAGTTTATTCCGCCCGCTATGCAGGAGGTGAAGGACACGATGCCCAGGCAAATATGCTCAAACTTCTTCACGAACTGGACGGAAAAGAAAACCGTAAAGCGCAATTCCGCACCGCTATTTCGCTGATACTGGACGGAAAGGAGTATCTCTTTGAAGGAGTGATAAAAGGTGAAATAATCAAAGAAAAACGTGGTGATTCCGGATTCGGCTATGACCCTATATTCAAGCCTGAAGGTCACGACCGGACTTTTGCCGAATTGGGAAATGATATAAAGAACCAAATCAGCCATCGTGCACTGGCTGTACAAAAACTTTGTGAGTTTCTGCAAAGCTGATTATACATACCCACTTAAAATATAAAACACAATGAAGAAAATTACTTTATTTACTTTAGTTACGCTCCTATTGTGTACTTCGTGTGTAACAAAAAAGAAGTTCATGCTTGCAGAGATGGCAGCCACCGCAAGCAAAGATAGTCTGCAAGAGTTATTGAATAACTCTCGCGAAGTTGGTAACCAGCTATCGGCACAAGTCAAAAACCTCTTGCGTGATACGACCAAGATGGGGAATAGTATCCGCCAATATCAGAGTATGTTGAATGTCAACATGACTGAACAGGAAAAACTGAATGCACTGTTGAGCCAAAAGAAAAATGAGCTAAACGAAAGAGAACGCACGATCAATGAATTGCAAGACATGATTAAGGCGCAAAACGATAAAGTACAAAACCTTTTGAGTAATGTAAAAGACGCATTACTTGGTTTTAGTACTGACGAGCTGACCGTTCGCGAGAAAGACGGAAAAGTATATGTAGCGATGTCCGACAAATTATTATTTCAGTCAGGAAGTGCTCGCCTGGACAAGCGTGGAGAGGAAGCTCTCGGCAAACTGGCCGAAGTACTGAACAAACAGACGGACATCGACGTATTTATCGAAGGACATACGGACAACAAACCGATCAATACTGTACAATTCAAAGACAACTGGGATTTAAGTGTGATCCGTGCCACTTCCGTAGTTCGTATCCTCATCAAGAATTATAATGTGAATCCTTTGCAAATTCAGCCTAGCGGCCGCGGTGAATATATGCCTGTTGATGACAATGAAACAATAGAAGGCAGAAGTAAAAATCGCCGTACGGAGATTATCATGGCCCCAAAGCTGGATAAGTTGTTCCAGATGCTTCAAAGTTCGGAAGAGTCCAAATAATTTTCCAATTCCACAAAACGGTTGTACGATAACGGTGGAGGAAAAGATGTGTCAAATGCTTGCAAACATATTCTTTGTAATAATGCTTGAAACATTTGAATCCTCCCGAATGGAACAGGATAAGGATAACCATTATTTCAGCATCATTCATACGGTGCGGTTTGTTCCGGTGCTTATAAGCCTTGTCTTCAAACCTGCTGCAACGTAAATTCCTTGCAAAAATCATCTGCTATACAATAAATCTCTGTAACTTTAGACTCTGAATACGATAGTGGTAATCGTTTAAATCTTATAATTGAGCACTATAAATTTAATACTTTTATCGCTATGTTCTTAATAATCAAGAAATAATTTTAGTCTTATATCGAACTCACGTTATATTAGGCGGTTTTATCGTTTCCTTCTGATGTTGTTTGCATCCGCCTAAAACTCCTGAACTAATGGAGAGAAATATTATTCCAGATAAATGTTTCATGATATTATTTATATTTTAATTCAAAAGTTAACTTCCAATCCGGAGGCTTCCGGTTCAAAATCTGACTTGTTTATTGAGCGTGCCGGAACACTTTCACCTTTCTTTATGCGATTCCATGCATCTCGGACAGATCCCATATACAGATATGAGTCAAATATATCTCCCTGACCAAGCATTCTTGGATCCTGCTGTTCTGCCAGCTTTTGCAGAAGTTCGCTCCGCATTTGTTTTTTCAATGTATTATAATTGGCATCTTTTGCTAAATTTGCTATACATTCCCGGTCTTCCGAAATATTGTACAGTTCTTCTTCTTGCCGTTTACCGAAAGAAAGCTGCCAGTAACTCTCCGTTTCGGGATTCCGGCGTGCTTTTAATACTTCTGTTTTTGTCGGGCTGCCGTCTACATTCATATATCCTGTTTCCGGATTTCCCGCCGGCCAGCGACTGGTTTCAAAATTCATCAGATAAAGAAAATCGCCTTTTATAATACCTCTGATAGGATATCCTTGATCGTTTGGGCGTCCCACATCATGTCTTTCCTTACCGATCAGAACATAGTCCTTTTGTGGTTTGCTGTCTTCTTTTGTTAACAAGTTGAGAAAACTTTTACCCTCTATCGGTTGCATCCCCGATTTTTCTTCCGGTATGCCGGCTACAGCAAGAATTGTAGGTGTCAGGTCAATAAAACTCAGAAGATCCTTTATTTCCCGTCCGGCTTTCGTTATCCCTTTTTTCCACATCATGGCAAACGGGACATGATTAGAGTATTCGTATTCTTGTCCTTTGGCGCGGGGAAACGGCATTCCATGATCGGCAGTAACGATGACGATTGTATTTTCCAGTTCTCCTGCCGCTTCCAATGTTTGAAGAATAGCGACTAGGTGTTTATCAAAATGCTCTATTTCTAGTGCGTAATCCAGCATGTCCGTGCGTACTGCCTCATTGTCTGGCCAGAAAGATGGAACAGAATCAATTTGATTGATACTTTTTCCAGCTTTCAAAGAAGAACCGAATTCGTATCCTCTATGTGGTTCCAAAGCCCCATACCAGAAACAGAAAGGTTGGTCCTCGGGCTTATTTCTGAGGAATTCTTTAAAATTAGCTGCATAATCAATATTAGATACTCCCTTTGTCGGGGGTATCAATTTGATCTGATTCCACATTTTCCCAACTATATTCCGTGCATTTCCTAATGAGTCATTAGCAAAACCGGGTCCCCAGCCTTTTCCTGTTGCTCCTACCTTATAGCCGTTTTCAGTCAATACCTCAGGATAAGATTTGAATTTTGCGGGGAAATCGGGCCAGTGATTGCAGGCTTCTTCCAATTGCCAAGAATTACGTCCTGTAATAATGCAGGCGCGGGAGGGCGATGACTTGGCATTACAAGTGTACATGCGCTGAAACAACAGGCCTTGTTGTGATACTTGGTCGAAACCGGGTGTATGAATCCAGGGCGTTCCATATGCTTGCATGTGAGGATAGGATACGTCGTCGGCAATACAGAACAGGATGTTGGGGCGTTGTTTTTCTTCTGCCTGTTTGCAAAATAGGTTGCTTGTTCCGGTAACCAAGAGTATAGGGATAAATATTTTCTTCATTTTATATCATAAATTGATTAAAAGTATTATGGAATGTTTTCAAATGTAATGGATATATCTTCGCTTTCTTTTGAATATAAGGTAATTTCATTTACATTCTGTGATAGCACATTTCCTCCGATAACTTTTATCGGTTTCTTATCTTCATATTTTATACACACATTTGAAGCTGAGGCAACCTTGATTATCAGCAGGTTATTTTCCAACTGTATATCGTCTAACTGTCCTGTGGATGAAATGATGGATATTTTTTCTCCTTTATTACCAATAAGAAAAGCATTTATCGCATCGTCTGGTTTCTTGAAATTGAAGTCCATGCTGATACTTTTGTGGTTGCTTGTGTAAGGATGATTTAAGATTCCGAGTAGTTGTGACCGATTCAAATCTAATTTGTAAGGGAGTCTAGTCTTTGATCCGCTGAATCCGATAATCTGTCCGAAAGCATGCATGGAATCTACCTGGGTGTATATCTCCGGTGATGCTCCTACGTTAACATCATAATCGGTCATTATGCCATGAATATAGGGTCTTACCCGTTTGGCTTTTGCTAATGTTTTACCAATGCCAATCCTCTCTTTGGGAGTAAGTTGGTTTAGATCTCCCCAAAAACCATGCCCGGCAATTAATGTGTTATTTATATTATAATGTTGTGCGCAGTATGGTGCTACATCATGCGGGTAAACCGCATAAGTAAATAACTCTTTTGGAAAAAAATGTCCGTAATCATTAATGACCGTACGCATAGATTTAGTTCGGTAAGTGGAATAGTCACCATAAGCAGATGCACCATTATTGATGAAAAAGAATATTCCCTCTTGTAGAGGCATTAATCCAATCATGCATCGTTCCGGTTCTGTGAGATCGACTTCTATAACTACATCGTTATTGTATTTCCGTAACTCTTTCATAATGCGGGTTACATAAAAAGGGAAAAGATAATTATATCTTTCTATCCTTTCTTTTTTTGTATGGCTTTTATCTCCATGATTGAGGCCGGACAGAGAACTATTGAAAGTATTCATTGCATCCCATTTAAAAAAACGAATACCTTGATCAATCAGTTTTTTACAATCTTCGAGAAATAAATCAGAAAAAGGTCCTACGATATCAAATACTGTTTTTCCCCATTGTGCTACAATAGGGACCCCGTCGGATCGGCGGATAATCCATTCGGGATGTTGTCGGTATCTTTTAAAGAGGCTGTCTATTGCCATCGGAGATAACCAGATCCCTGGTATCATATTATGCTCTTTCATCCGGTTAATAAGTGGGGTTAATTTATTGGGTAAACGTTTTTGATGTGGAGTCCATACACCTAGCGCTTCTTCCCATCCATCGTCGAGTACAAAAAGTTCAATATTCATCTGAGCAGCATAATCAATTTCCCGGAGTATTCGTTCCTCTGTCAAGACCCCTCTTAAGTCATATCCTTTCTTATTTAGTTCTCTTTGCATAGCCCAGGTATTGTAATAAAAATAAGATTCCCGGGATTTAGGATGCTCTGTTATTTGACTGAAAAGATAATGGTGTATTAACGGTTCAATCTTTTCATCTTTTCCGATAAAACTGAAACTATTCCATACGGTTTCGTAATAAGAGTCATATGGTATTTTCTCATTATCGAAATAACCTCCTCTTATTAGCTCTGTAGCTATTGTCCGGGTATTTCCACTTTGACTGTAATGGTGGGCTATAAACCAGAAATTTTCATCTTTTATTTCTGTTTCGTCTCCCTCTACTCCCTGACTAGCGTCGATATCGCCCTTTTTCGTGGAAGTAACTGCTGACAATCGGAAACCTTTTGCTTCATCTTGTGAGGCATGTTCGTACGTTGACATTACTTTATGATTTTCCGTGTAGGTAACAGAGAAAGGACCTTTCAGGAGAAGTTCATCACTATCCGTCAGTGTATGATTTCTAATAGAGGGATAAAATGTATGATTCCAATGCTGATAATTAGCTATTTGTATTTCCTGGATAGACCCTTTTATGTTATTGTTGAGAGATAACCTTGGGTAAATGAAATGCAGTTTTCCCTCCTTTTTATTCAACTGAAAATTGTGCCCTTTGGTTGATTTCAGTTGTATTTTCTCTCTGGTAAGTGTTGAGTTCTGAAAATATTGTCGGTACAATTCCATTTTCAAGCCTTTGTAAGCTCCCTTACCCTTAAAATAAAAAATATACTCCAAACCTTGATTAGCCAAACCTCTTTCTTCGTATTTAATAAATTCCCATATCGGCATGGATGAGAGTACTGTTTCTTTGTTAATCTGAAATTCGAAGTAAGGAAGTGCATTTTCAGCTATTAATTCTTTCTGTTTTTTCTTATCAAACACTGATTGAACGGAGATTGTATTATTCTTAAATGATAATACCTGTCTCATCTTTGCATTTTCATAGATGAACTCCTTTCCAGCCATGTGTCCGTTGGCTAGTATATCATTATCACAATAGAAGAATAAAATGATTAGTAAAAATATGTTCTTAAGTTTCATTGAATTTGTTGAGGTATTGAGGGGTGTATCAAAAGTCCACTCCTTTTTACCCAAAGGGAAGCTTTTGGTACACCTCAATGATTTTTATTTATTTAGGCGTAATTTGATAATCACTTTGTTTCAATTCCGGATTTACATCAACCTGTTTCTGTGGAATTGGAGTGATGAGGTTTGTTTCATTGAGTTTAAACTCTTTACTCGCACGGCCGGTGCGGATTAAATCGAACCATCTGTGTCCTTCAAAAGCCAGTTCCACACGGCGTTCGTGTTCAACAATCAGGAAGAATTCATTTTTATCCGAAGTTTTAATATCTACGGGAGAAGTTTCGGTTGTCTGGTAACCGAATCCTCTGCGACGCACTTGATTGAGACAATCACATGCCTGCGCTGTTTTCCCGTTTTGGTTTAATGCTTCAGATTTCCCGCCTTTGCGTGAATCGTTATAGCCGAGTGCCATGGAAAAATCACGTCTCAGGTCGCCATCTTCGTATGCATTATAAATATCCATTTCCAGAATATTGTTACCTCCCGTTCCTCCTACTTGGACAACATTGGTTCCTGAATTGAAAGGTGCAAATGTGTTCGGGAAATCACTACCTTCTCCGTATCCACCTTTCTTGAACTGAACTTCGAAAACGGTTTCTTTGTTGTTGTGATTATCCGCATAGAATACACTGGCATATCCCTCAATTTGTAAAATGGGAATCATGTACATATCATCAATCCACAATCGCGTCTGCCACGTATACCCTTTATCCGCCCACTCCTTTTGCTTGGGATTGGCATCAGCCGAAACCTCCCATTGGCTGTCCGCATAAGACATACCAAGGTCAAAATAGCATTTCTTCTTTATCACTTTATACAGTTTCAAAGGTAAACTGCCAAACGTGTTTAAATCAACATGGTTCCTAGGAGGCAAATACTGTTTTTCTTTTGTCAATAAATAGTCAGATTTATCCTGAATAAGCTTCATCAATTTGTCTACTACAGCATATTCAAAAGCTGCACTATGCGTAAATGTTTCATAATATCCTATCCACTTACCTACATAAAGTGCATGCTTACTATTCACGAATCTGTAGGCCAAGCGACTTCTGATCTCCTTCAGAGTGAATCCATTGGGGAAATTTGTCAACAATTTCTTTTGAGCAAATATATTTTGAACAAGCAAAATACTCAAACATATAAACAATAAATATACTCTTTTATTCATAGTCTCCATCTTAAAAAATAACAGTAAAATATTACTCATAGGGAGGAAAATTCCTTATACTATCTATTCGTGGATATGATTCCCAAATACTGTCACCCTTTTCGGAAGTTACTCTTACATCATTCGTCTGATATAGTAACTGATCCAATCTGCCTCTTAACTCTGACAATACACCCTTATATTCCGGTTTTTCAATACAATTATCAAGACAACAGGGATCATTTTCAATGTTATATAACTCCTCATAAGGTCTGAAACCGACAGTACGGATGAAATATTGTACACCATCGCCATTCTCCCTGTTATTAATAAAAAACTGCTTAGTAGGTGAACCATCTATATCGAAATAACCGGAATGGGCCTTTGCCAAATTGTTGTTTTTATCCAAAGGTGTCGGATCACCTGCTGGCCATCTTTCCGGATGAAAGTTCCTTATATACAAATAATTTCCTTTTCTGAGGCTTCTTATTGGATAACCAAAGTTTGCATACCGTGAAGAGCTATGCCTTTCTCTTCCAAAATAGACAGCTTCTCTTTTCTGTTCTTTGTTTTCCATCAGGAAAGGCAACATACTTTTGCCCGACATGTGCCCATAGGAAGAACGATTTATACCTGCTGCGTCCAACATTGTTGGAGCAAAATCTACAGAACTAACAATTTCGCTAGTATTCTTTCTTTTTATCTTGTCTCCCCAACAGATGGCTAATGGAACATGTACTCCGGCATCGTAACAGGTAGCTTTTGCATTTGGAAAAGCCATACCGTTATCAGCAGTCACTATAATCAATGTATTATCAAACAAACCTTGTTCCTTCAGAAAATCAATTATCTTTTGTAATTGTGCATCCTGATATTCTATTTCCACCGAATAGTCCAATAAATCACCTTTGACAACATCATGATTAGGCAAGAAACCCGGTACACTAACGACTGAGAGTGATTTATTCTCTTTCTGCCATGAATCACGTTCAAAACCTCTATGTGGTTCATTAAAGCCTACCCAAAAACAGAATGGTTGTTTCTTATCGCTATCCTGATAAAACGATTTAAAGTTCTCAACATAGTCTATATTAGATATTCCGCTATAGGGAGGGGTCAGCTTTTTCTTATTAAAAACTTTTCCCGCAGGATTTACCCCTCTTTCCTTACAATCGCCCGGTGCCCACCCTTTACCAGTATAACCTACGTTATAACCATTAGCGGTCAGAATATCTGTATAACAAACTATATCTTTTGGAAAATATGAACAATGAGTTCCCGCCTCCTTTATTTGCCAAGGATACATTCCTGACAAGATAGATGCTCTGGAAGGACTACTACCCGGGGATGTCACATAAGCATTTTGAAACAAACATCCCTGGCTAGCTATATAATCGAATGCCGGAGTTTTAACAAAAGAATTACCATAAGCCGAGCAATGAGGAAAAGATTGATCGTCAGCAATGACAAACAATATGTTTGGAGTACTTCTCACCTCCTTGGGGAGATTGATAGCTATTTCCTCACTCGGTTTGCTGCACGATAAAATACTCGTCAATATGGGAGCAACTATTTTAATTAGACTTGAATTATTCATTGTCGTTTTTCACAAAAGTAATAATAAATTATTTTCTCACGGAAAATTTATAGATACAACGGCTCTCATACTTCTCTCCCGGCTTCAGCAGTGCGGAGGGCCATTCCGGCTTGTTAGGAGAATCGGGATATTTCTGTGTCTCCAGACAGACAGAGGCACGACGGTTATATACGATACCTTTCTTACCTTTTACCGTTCCGTCCAGGAAGTTGCCGGCATAGAATTGAAGACCTGGCTCGTTGGTATAAACATCAAGTATAATACCGGTCTGAGGTGATTCAAGTGTGGCACATACTTGGGAAACATCACCTTTCGTATTAAGCACCCAGTTATGGTCGTAATCCTTGCCGTACTTTAATTGAATGAACTCATTGTCGATACGCGCTCCAATGGGTGTGGGCTGACGGAAATCCATGTCTGTATTCCCTACCGAAGCAATTTCACCGATAGTCATGAAGGTACTGTCCACGGGAGTATAGGCATCAGCATAGATGGTCAACAGATGGTCAGAGTTGCCTGTAGCGGGATTGCCATTAAGGTTAAAGTAGGAATGATTGGTCAGATTGACCACGGAGGTGTGGTCTGTCTCAGCGTTGTAGCAAATGTCAATAGCGTTGTCATCTGTCAGTGTGAATGTAACCTTGCAGCCAAGATTGCCGAGAAATCCCTCTTCGCCGTCTTTTGCCAAATAGCCTAGTTCCAGCGTCTGCCCGTCCACTTGTTTAGCATCGAACATTCGAGAATTGAATCCCTTCAAACCACCGTGCAGACAGTGACCATAGTTATTTTGAGGTAATTGATACTCCACTCCCTCAACGGTAATTTTACCTTGGTTGATACGGTTGCCATATCGACCAATGGTAGCACCAAAGTTATTAGGATGATTAACATAATCCTGAATGGAATCGAAACCCAAGACGACATCGCGCATAATACCCTCTTTGTCCGGTACCATTATCGAAACAATACGTCCACCAAAGTTTGTGTAATAATTTATTACCATAAAAATAATTCCAACAAATATATTGCTCCACTTCCGGACAGTAGCCGACTTTGGCAATGCCGCACATGTGGTTTTCAAACGACAATAATTACCACATAAAAAACGGACATGCAATAGAGAACATACTCATCGCCTGTTTTATTTATATTGAACTTTTCTTTTCAAAATAGAGAATGGAGGAATATTTTTCACAATAACTATACTATTGATACTGTCACTTCAATATCCTCCATTCTCATTCTGCTGTACCAGTTAATGATACAAAAATCAACTAATCAACTTTATCCATATCAGCTTCGGCTTCTTCCCAAGTTTCCCATACAGGAATGGAGGGATCATAGCCGTCATAGCCATAATTTTGCCACAACCGTCCTTTGTTGTTAGCTTTGATTTCTCTTTCAGGGATAGGCCAGTAAATATTTTTCTTATCTATAATATAGTTAAGCTGAGATTTGGCGGCATCGATTACGATTGTTACACCCTTGTTGTACATACCATAGCGGATACAACGCTGGTACCAATAGCTACCACCAGTCAAATCGGTGCCTTCCTGTTTGTCAAAGGTCGCCAGATCATAGGTGTTACCCCATTCGTCAGGACGACCACTACGGGCCAAGCAGAGTGACACACGGGTAAGCTCTACGTTACGGAACTCTTCCCAAAATAATTCACGGGCACGTTCGTTCATGATGTCACCGATCGTAATATTTCCCCCATAGAGTTGAGTACAATGAGCACGTTCACGGATAATGTTGATATCATCTTTGATAGTGGCATCGTTCGGATTGAGGTAAAATTTAGCCTCAGCACGCAATAGATAGGCTTCAGCAAGACGATACAGATACCAATCACCATAACCACCATCAGAAGCTCCATGATGACCATCAGAACCGGTAATATTGGCCTCGCGAACAGGATCGTCCAATTTCCAAATGTAATGGGGAACATCGTACCAACGTCGGATAGTATCCGAACATAACAACTTTCCTTGTTCATCAAACAGTCTCAACGGCTGACCAAAATATTTGGAAGCCTTATTATTGTATTTGAGTGATTCCATAGTTACCCAGTTACCATACTCTACACTGTGGCGCAAGTCAGTCTGATCCATTTTACCATTTACGACCCATACTCCTTTTTGATAGAACCATGTAGGACGAGCTCTGGCTACACCGCGCCCCATAGCTCGCATATAGTCATATTGAGGATTATAATCTTTGTTGTTACGCTTAATATTCATCAAACCTTGCTTACCATCGGGAGTTTTTAAACTGTTATTGAAATAGAATGGATAAAAATTCCGCATAGTTGGATTAGCCAAAAATGATTCTTTAGCGAAACCACGGTTCGGCAACCCCATAATTACCTCTTTATTGCTGGTAAGTAACTTGTTTTCCGGACGATGCAGATCCCAAATAACATTACGGGTAATGGGCCATGTCTCTGGTTCTCCTCCTTCCCAAAATGTACCGAAGCTCTCGGTCATCAGTGAATAACCGGATTTGTTTATGATGATATCTAATTGGTCCTTCGCCTTCTGGTATTCACCTCTGGCCAAATAGAGTTTGGAGAGCAACATGCGACAAGCACCTTTATTCACTCCACCAATCAAGTCCATATCCTTTTGGTCGGGCACCCATTTTATAGCAAATTCCATATCCAGAATCAGACGATCCAAAATAGCATCACGTTTGGTGGAGCGGAAGTTCAATTTGGGTACTTCAAGAAGTTTAGTCATGAAAGGTACATCCCCATACTGGAACACCAACAGATAGTAACGGAATGCACGATGAAAATAGGCTTGACCAATGTACTTATTCTTGATTTCTTCACTTAAATCTATATTGTCTATGTAGGTTAGGATTGAATTGGCATTGCGAATACCCTTAGTTGTTTGATCCCAAAAGAACCAAAGGGTACTTACACGACTAAGGTCCTGCTGCGTACTTTGATCACTGTTAGGTGTTAGTTTTTGAGCTACATTATCCAATAAGTCCGTCTTATCAGTAAGAGATGGGACCATTAAATCGGAGAATGTGTATTCCGATACAAGAGGAAATAAATCATCGCCACCTGTCGTATAATAACGCTTCAACTGGCGGTCAGCAATAGCCAATACGGACTTCAAACCGGATTCGGTAGAGTATGTCTGTTCCGGTTCATAGAATGACAATGGATCAGCCTTCAGAAAACTTTTTTCACAGCCAGTAAATATCAACAATGTACCGGATAACAGCACTAAACTATTGAATATATTTTTCTTAATGAAACTTTTCATATCTGTCTATTTTTAGGTTTAAAATGATAAGTTAAGTCCCAGCGAGTAAAGACGAGTACCCAGACCACCGGTTTCGGGATCACCATATTCCCAGTCTTTAGCCCATGTAGCAACATTGCGTACAGTACCGGATATTTTCACACGCTCAATACCCCATTTCTGTGTCAGTTTTCTAGGCAGTGTATATCCTACAGCAATATTTTCCAAACGGATGAAAGAGCGATTATACAGCATACCGGGTTTCTTGGCACCATCAGGACCATTGGCATCGATTCTTCCGTACTTATTAGTCGGATTGTCGATGGTCCAATACTCTTTAGCTTGCAAACAGGCAGCAGCGTATGACATGCGACCACCATCATCGTCATTATTCAAGTAGTTAGTAGAAAGACTCTTATGACCCATGCGGGAATAGATATTGATGGAAACGGTTAAATCTTTCCAAAGTACGAATTCGTTACGCAATGACCAGTTGATGGGAGGTGTGGTTGTTCCCAAAAACTGCTTGTCGTCATCGTTATAGACGATAGTTTGCACACTGCCATCAGCGTTATAGATATCGTTCTCCGGATTGTTCCATACCTTTGGGTCGCCCGGCTGCTGCTTGTATTTGGCTGCCTCTTCCCATTCATCGTTCTGCCAAATGCCGATCACTTTATAGTCCCATATTTGGTTGATGGGTTTTCCGATAAACCAACCGTTAGCAGTATAGTCAGATTCTTTTTGACCGATTACATTACCATTAGCATCCAATACATTTTCGTATTCATAAAACAGGTGCTTGATTTTATTTTTATTATAGGAGAAGTTGAATGTTGTATTCCATTCAAAATTCTTTTGCTTGATGTTTACCGTATTCAAGGAGAATTCAAAACCAGTGTTGTTAACTTGCCCCAAATTGGTAGTAATATCATTGAAACCAGTAAAAACTGGCAATGGTTGTGACATAATCATGTCATTGGTATTCATCGTATAAAATTCCATTGTACCGGTAATACGATCGTTTAGGAAACCAAAATCCAAGGCAAAATTCCACGATTTTGTCTTCTCCCATTGCAAGGTAGGATTTGCCATACGGCTTGCCATTAGATAGCGCATTAATTCTACTTCACCAGTAGATGTGAGATAACCCATATAATCGCCACTACCTGCACTAAGATTTGCCAATGCCGTGTAAGGATCCGCCAATGAACGATTACCGTTACTACCATAGGAAGCACGTAACTTACCACTACTCATCACATTCTTGAATTTTTGGAAAAACTTTTCGTTAGAGAAAGTCCATGCAACAGCTGCAGAAGGGAACCAAGCATAAGGATTGGTAGAACCGAACGCAGAATAACCATCTCGGCGGATAGAGGTGGTCAGCATATAACGATCATCATAGGAATAGAACAGACGGCCTAATAAACCGTCAGCAGTCTCGTGCGAGTCAGTGGTTGAATAGGAACTGCTCTCTTTAGAACCATTCTGTGTATTATGGAATCCCAATGCATCTGAAGGCTGAATGTTGCGTGCCTCAATACGGTCGGACCAACGTTGACGTTCCTCTGCTTCTTGAGCTAAAGTTACAATAAAGTGATGCTTCTTATCAAAAATTTTATCCCAAGTGATAGTGTTGTTCAATGACCAATCAAAACGTTTGGCATGTTCACGATCGGCACCACGATTGTTAGGATTGCTACCTGGCAAGTCTGCTGACATGAAGTAGCGCTCATAGAAAAATTGATAACGCGGTGCAATATTAAACTGATAGGTGATACCAAAAGGTAATTTTACTTTAGCGTTAAAGATAGAATTCAGCACCGTATATCCTTTTTCCAGATCCAAATATTGTTTTTGGAAATCATAATTATAACCGCGCTGTGAATAAGTTTCGTCATTCGGATATTGAATAGGATTCCCATCTTCATCGGCATAATCCGCATAAGGACTATTACGCATGAATTGACCTTCGTCCATGTCGATACTGCCATCTGTACGATCTTGGAAATTGATATTGGCTCCTATCTCGAACCAATTAGTTACTTTGGCATTCAATTTCATATTGGCACGAACAGCACGATAGGTATCATCAATCAAGGCGCCTTCATTACGCAGATAGCCCAAAGAGAAGTAATAATCCACTTTCTCAGAAGCACCACTGACACTAGCATTGTAGTCCTGATTGAAACCCAAACGAAAAGCTTTGTCCTCCCAATCCACAGTCTTGCCTGCCAGAATATTTTCAAGCACATTACCTGTGAATCCCAAACGCTTTGCCCAAATGCTCAAATCGCTTTCTCCAGATTCGTTGCTAGTGTAACCTCTCCAAGTATCCAAATCAATATTCGTCAACTTCTCGGGATTCGTATAATAATCATCCATACCTTTATATACACCAATTTGGTAATCGTCCCAATTACCTTCTGCATTAGCTCCGTAAGTACTTTTAGCTTTCCAGTCTGCATAATGCTGCAAATATGCAGAAGGAGTAAATCGTTCACGGTAAGCACTTCGTTGTGTTAGACCAATATTTGTGCTGACGTTCACTACTGGTTTACCTCTCTTTCCCTTTTTAGTCGTAATAATAATAACACCATTGGCTGCTTTGGCACCATACACAGCTGCCGCAGAAGCATCCTTCAATACATCAATCTGCCCAATATCGTCAGGATTGATTTCAGAAAGTTCGCCATAGAACATCATACCATCTAAGATTAACAATGGTGAGTTGTGATTACCATCCGTATAAACAGAACGTTGACCGCGGATATTCATGGAACCACCACCCTTGGCATCAGCATTGTAACCTATGGCCAAACCTGGTGTACCACGAAGAATATCTTGTACAGTTTTTGGGTTTTCATTAGCTATTTTATCCGGACGCACCTGTATTACAGATCCGGTAAGGTCTTTCTTACGCATAGTACCATAACCAACTACCACAACCTCTTCCAAGGCTTGGGCATCATCTTTTAATATAATTTTAAGTGGTTGCCCTCTAAATACCACTTCCTGCGTCTGCATTCCAATATAAGAAACAACCAATGTTTCCCCCGTTTTACCTTTTATAGAAAAATTCCCATCAACATCGGTTATGGTTCCCGTAGTAGTTCCTTTTACCATAATAGTCACCCCCAATAGAGGATCATTGTTCGCATCTATGACAGTCCCTTTTATCATCATATTCTGGGCATATATAACATGTGCAAACATACAACAAAATAAGAATAAAACTTTTTTGACCATGTTTAATATTTAATTAGATTAAAAGTTTACAGAGGATTTTATCCCGTATAAATAACTCATAGTTTTGCAAAATGCAAAAGAAGTAGAATGTAAAAAAGTCATTTTATTATACCATAGGCATATTAAATTTAAGTTTAACATCATATCAAAAAAAATTATTGTCTCAAAATTATATAAAGAGAAATCCGAAATACTTTTTTCATTTATTCTTCAAACAATCCTTTTAACTCAACTATACCTAAATAAAAATTCTTATTATCACAATCTCTATCTTTACCTTTTTTATTCATATCATGAAGATTATTATCTTCTGTTAATTGAATTATGTCCTATTGAAAACTTCATATTTGTCCTACTGGATGAAACAAAAGTAGAAAAAAATAGACAAAAATAATATAAAAAACAAACCAATTAATGGAAAATTAGTCCCAAACTAATTTAAGAAGCTCTAATATCCATTTGAGTTATATAAATGAATTTATTATAGATATTCAACAGGTTAACTATTATGAATTATTCTTCCTTTTATTGAACAAATTATTTCGCCTTCAATTCATTAACAGTTTAACATCTTATTTGTCTATTCATTATTAATATGAGACAAACAACTACTTAATTTATATATAAAGTCACAATAATCTTTGAAAAAGATCTTTGCATGAACTACATTGCCTATTGAACATGCAGACTATTTTTCTCTTACAAATGAAAAGTCAAAAAAGCACCCCGATTAATGATATTCGTGGGTGCTTTTAAAATATTATTAAAAAACTATTATCAGAACAAAGGCTTCGGGAAAGTACGTATTACTCCGTTTAATCGTGGATAAGTTTCCCAAATATTTTGATCTTGGTCAGTACTATTCAAATAACGTGCATCTTCAGTCTTCTTGAGTGTATCATTCATCTTATTACGAAGGTGCTCCAATTTTTTCATGTATTTATTATCCCCTACTAAATTATTAAGGCAACCAGGATCCAAACTAATATTGTATAATTCTTCATATGAACGTTTTGCTACTGCTTTCAGGAAATAGGGATATATTTCAGGGGTATCTTTTTCATCAATAATAAACCTCCAAGCCGGACCTTGGTCTATATCAAAATAAGCACTATACATCATTGTCAAGTTTCCTTCCTTATTTATATAACAAGGATCACCGGCTGGATATCTTTCGGGACAAAAGTTCCTTATATAAAGGAACTCTTTAGTTCTCAATACACGCATAGGATAGCCTAAATTGTTATATCGTGCGGAACTATGACGTTCTCTTCCTGCAAAAATAGTATTTCGTCCAGTGGTCTTCTTTTGTTTTCTTAGATACGGAAGTATACTATTCCCTATTACTTTTTCTTTATATTGTATACCAACAGCATCAAGTATGGTCGGAAATAAATCCACACTACTAACAAGTTCGTCACTAACTCCTCCATCTTTAATTCCATTTGCCCAACATATCGCCAATGGAACATGAATACCATATTCAAAACATGTAGCTTTAGCTAAAGGAAAAGGCATACCATTGTCGGCCATGACTATAATTAAAGTATTCTCAAATTCACCCTCTTCCTTCAATATATCAATAATTTGAGACAATTGGCTATCATACCATTCTATTTCAGTACCATAATCCAATAAATCTTTTCTTATAGCAGGTTTATCAGGCAAAAATGGAGGAACCTCTGCATCAGTCAGTCTTTTATCAGCCTTTTCCCAGCTATCTTTTTCATAAGGTCGATGTGGTTCATTTGTACCCACCCAAAAATAAAATGGCTGTTTTTCCTCTCTTCCATGAAGAAATTCTTTGAAATTTTGAGAGTAATTAATATTAGATATCCCCTTATATGGAGGATGGATACGTATTTTATTATATTCGGGACCAGCTGGGTTACGCTTGCGCCCTGATATTTTCCAATTTCCAGGTCCCCACCCTTTTCCAGTGTATCCAATATAATAGCCTGCCTCTTCTAATAAATCTGGAAAACATTTATAATCAATCGGAAAAGAAGAAGCATGCGTACCCGCTTCTTCTATCTGCCAGGGATAAAGTCCTGTAAGTATAGAAGCACGGGAAGGACTGCTCCCGGGAGAAGTCACAAAAGCGTTATTAAATAACCAGCCATTTTGAGCAACCAAATCAAATCCAGGCGTTTTTACTAAAGAAGATCCATACGCTGATGCATGCGGATAAGACTGATCATCAGAAATAACGAATAAAATGTTCGGTCTGCTAGTTACAGCAGCACTGACCTGTGGTGTTAGTAAAGACCCAAATAGAGTAGATAAAATATATTTATTGCTCATACATGTGAATATTGAGTTACATATAGGCAATACACATAGTGTTTCCGAAGATTTTCGTTTCATGTTCTTATAGTATTAATTAGCAAATATAAGCTCTGTAAAGCATTGCAAAGAAAGGAAAATTGGAAGAAAAAGAAGAAATTAATTGTTCAAAAAATGAAAATATCTCTTCTTTTTCCAACTAAAGTTTCTATATTAATAACAACCGCATTCAACCAATTACCAAAATGAAAATTTCTCAATGAACAAGATATGTATATTAGACTATCAAAAATTGTATAATTCACCGCTACAGCTTTTCAATAGATTTTAATTAGATCACTACTATCCGTTAAAAAGATCAATTAGTTCTTTAAAATATAGTCTATTAGATACTATTTACTGTGCACGACGATTTAAAATCAAAACTTTGAAATCACTTAAATAAATCAAGATAAATATGCTTTCGTTCTGTTAGTATTTTCTTGAACAATGAACTTTTTTACACATGTAGAATATTTTCCTTCGATAGTAATGTTTTTATAAACTGCATCTTTATATTCTCTGTTTTCCTGATCTACATTGGTGACCGGTTCTCCACAGTTAAAAAACGTATTACGATAAATATCAGATCGTGCACCGATCCGTTGGATAAACCAATAAGCACAAATAAAATACATTTTCTCATGGTATTAATCATTAGATTTCACTCTTTTCACAAAGAAAGAGATTTTATATATATGCCTCCTATCATAAATACAAAACAGTCAAAAAATAGAATACTTTACTGCAAATATCCTATTTCCTTGACTGTTTCTTGCTTATATTTTTTGTTATGACCTGACTTTGTATCCGAACCTGAAAGAGATTGAACACAAATTCACAGTTAAACTAAGAAAAATTCGTCTATAATCCCAGTTCAGCCGAAATCTCCAACATCCGCTGAATCGGCTTCACTGCTTTCTTCGCTACTTCCGGATCTACCGTTATTTCCGGTGCTTCATTCTTCAGACACTCATAGAGCTTCTCTAACGTATTCAACCGCATGAAGCTACACTCGTTACAT
>ERZ791720.432-NODE-432-length-24567-cov-10.5251_pt1 | contig 24567 bp, 26 predicted proteins | sample MGYA00510048_ERZ791720 | MGnify/ENA primary metagenome ERZ791720 (study PRJEB30046, sample SAMN00715142) | human gut metagenome | study: EMG produced TPA metagenomics assembly of the A metagenome-wide association study of gut microbiota in type 2... | reverse complement strand
CAGAGCGCGAGGATGATTTTTTCCCCGCCGACCCGCAGGGCCCGGCCTTGCGCTCCGGTGGGGAACGGCTACCTTTGCTTCAAAGAAATAAGTGTGTCCTTTTCCGCTTCTTACCATCCGTAATTATCCCCTGGCGGTGAAAAGGGATGTCTGCCGGTGACACCTCTCGTCCGGTTTGCAGCCCGTCTTGATTTTTTTATTTTCTTCGCTTCCGGAACGCTTTTACGGACACCGGAAACCCTTTCCGGTATCATCTGTCCGCCGTTCCGGCTATAGTAAAAAAACAAATGTCAAACTTAAAATTTAGGAATTATGGAAGTAGTGGTCATAGAGAAGGCAACTTTTGAGAGGATGCTTTCGGGGTTCGAGATTTTTGCGGAAAAGGTGGAACGCCTCTGCCGGGAACATGAGGACTTGGGAGAAAAGGAGTGGCTTGACAGCGATGACGTTTGCAGGCTGCTCTGCGTCAGCCCTAGAACATTGCAGTCGATGCGGGAGAACGGAACATTGGCATACACCAAGATAAGCCACAAGGTGTACTACAGGCCGGAGGATGTGAAGGCCGTCTTTCCCGTGGCGGAAATGAAACGGTGTATAACAGCCGGCAAGGAAAGAAAATGCAATGTAACCAACAAACCAACCAACAAACAGATATCTGACTTATGAATGACAATGGCAATATCCGGCTGCTGACACCGGAAAACGACATACGCGTGAGAGTCTTTCTCTCATCGCTGGAAGACCTTTTAGAAAAGGTGGAGAAAATACGTGGTGCCAACAAACCGTCGCTGGACGGGGAACGCTATTACACTGACAAGGAACTGGCCGTTAAACTGAAGGTCAGCCGCAGGAGCCTTCAGGATTACCGCAACAACGGCATACTGCCCTATATCCAGGTGGGCGGCAGGATTCTGTACAGGGCTTCCGACATTGAACGTACTTTGATGGACGGGTACAAAGAAGCGTACCGGTTAAAAGGAAATATGTGATTGGCGAACCTGCAAAATAAAAGTAGGGAGAAAATCATCGCACTGCTTTCACAGGACAACACGCTGGGCGCAACAGCACTTGCCCAACAGAGAGGGTACTCCGACGAATCGGGCCGGACAAGGGCGGATATTGACAAGTAACCGAAAAGACAGATTAATTTTTCTGGAGGGAGCGCAGTTTGCCGCCTGCCTTTTTCTTCGTGTTTCAAAAAATATCCCTCCTAATAGAATGTCAGAACGGCATACAGCAGTAGTATTCTATTGTCTGTATGCTGTTCTTTTTTTATTGTATCGACTTTTCTGTCAGTCGCTTGTTTCCGCTGCCGTCGGCCTCCATTGTACAGACGTGAAAGGGAAAAGGTTTTCGGGCTGAATACCCTTTGCCTGCAAAGGAAGATTCTGCCCGAAACGGCACGGCCGCCCGACCTTTTCACTTTCAATGGAGTCTGTACTAACTTCCATGGGCGGCGAGGGAACAGGCGGCCGCGAAACGGTCATTGGTTGTCATGGCCGGAATCTGTGAGGTTTTTGCGTCTCTTTTCCATCAGCTTGTCCATATCCTCGGAAATTTTATCATCGGTCACTTTGGCATAGCCTTGTGTGGTCCTGATGTTCGTGTGCCCCATCATCTTGCTGATGCTCTCGATCGGCACACCTGCCGAAAGCGTCAAGGTTCCGAACGAATGCCTGCTCGCGTGATAGCTGAGATTCTCTTTCACACCTGCCAATATCCCTATCTCGTGGATGCAGTACCAAAGCCTGTTCCGGTTGGGTAGAGGGAATATCGGTCTGCCGTCATCGGTTGTATTGTACAGCGACAAAATTTGTTCGGCTACGGGGTGTAACGGTATAAAGGACTCGACATCGGTTTTCTTCCTGTTGATACGGATGAAGCGTCTTCCGTCCGCGGTTGTTCCGATATGCGAGGGGTAAAGCCGTTTTACATCGACATAGGACAGCCCCGTGAAGGCTGAAAAGATGAACGCCCTACGGGTAAGCTCCTGCAACCTCTCCGGCATGGGCTGTTCCATGATCCGTTGCAGTTCCGCCTTGCTGATATGCTTCAGCTTATAGTCGGGCTTCTTTTCGTATGGGACGTCGGCAAGCGGGTTGAAGCGGATAACCTCCCTGTCCACGGCAATATAGATAAGCCTGTTCAGCCATGTAAGGCAGTGGTTGATATGTCCCGCCCCGCAATCTTTGGATTTCAGGTAGAGTTTATAGCCCCAGCCGAAGTCTTCGGTAATATCCTCAAAGGCGATGTCCCGCATACCCAGAGACAGCAGATATTCGTGCAGGTATGACTGTGAGGATTTGGACTGGCGGTAAGAGGAAGTGGAATTTATCACTTCGGAACGGATTCTCAACCTTTCCCGTTCCTCTTCCCCGGCTTTCAGTAATGTGACCGGAACGGTAGTCACACAGGTAATCTCGTTCTTCAACATTTCTGCCGTGACCATGCCCGCATCCTTCAACAGATTGTCATATGAGGTTTCTATTCTGGAGCGGAGTGCTTCAAGGAGGTTGTTCGTTCTTGCATCCCTCGCCTCTCCGGTCTTGGCTTTCCAGTCTTTGGGATTGCAGTAGCAACCCGTGGCAAACACGCTGTTCTTGCCGTCAACGGTGATACGGCACATGATGGCGGTAGTTCCGTCCGCTTTGACCTTACCGCGATTAATGTAGTATAAAATTTTGAATGTACTTCGCATAATTAAATTGTTTTTATAGGGTTAGAGAACAAGTTTCAGATCCTTTGTCGCCTCGATGTATTTGTCCATGTCCTCGAAAAGTTTTTTAGGGGTTACACGGGCATACACCTGGGTGGTCCTTATATCCGCGTGACCTAACATCTTGCTGACAGTTTCGATAGGTACACCGTTTTCGAGGGTCATGAGGGTCGAGAACGAGTGCCGCCCCATGTGGTAGGACAAACGCCCCTTGATGCCGACTTTCATTTTGATGCTCGTCAGGCACCATTTCAGGGCCTGGTATGGAATTACGGGAAACAGGGTCGGCCTTGTGTCGTCACGGTATTTTTCGATAAGGGCTATCGCTTCGGGCAGCAGTTTCACCCGGCTTAGTTGTCCGTTCTTGCCCCTACGGTATTTCAGCCATAGCGCACCGTTATCGTCCCTTGAGAGATTATCGGGTGTGATAGCTACAACATCCACATATGAGGTTCCGGCATAACAGGCGAAAAGGAACATGTCTCTGACAATGGAGTGTTCCGGGCGGCATCCGGTAAGCTCTATATCCCGTATCTTCTCGAAATCTTCTTTGCTCAACGCTCTCGGCGGCGTTTCCTTCTGCTTGGGTAATTTGTAGTGTTCAAAATAAAATCTGTCCGAATGTCCCTCCTTGAAAGCTATGCGGCAGATCTTTTTCAGGATGGCCAGATAATGGCGCACTGTCTGGACACCCAGACCTTTCTCTATCACGACATATTCCTGAAATTCCCGGATGAACTGCTCGTTGAGCTGGCAGAAAGCGAGGTCGGATACTTTGAACCTGCTGCTGACGAAATCTGCGAGACGGTTGCGGGTATAGAGATAATTGGGAAGTGTACGGTGAGACACGTCGATGCCTACACGTGCCCTGACTTCTTCAATATGCCTGTCGAAGAGCTTGAACAGTGTCATCTGCGTGTCCTTGCTGCCTTGAAAGACTTCCTTGACTGCCGTCGCATCGAAATCGGTCTTTCGTTCCAGAAGGGAGTCGAACGCGGAGTTTATAGCCAACAGCAGCTTGTCGATTTTTGCGTTGACTTCCACTGCCTCCTTACTCTTGCCGTTCAGACGGCTTTCCCGGGGATTCCACAGTTCGGGAGTGCAGGAGAGCTTGCAGCTGAATTGCGCCATCGTCCGGTTAACGGTGATGCGCCCCATTATCGGGGCTTTGCCCGACTTGTCCAGTCCGCTCTTTTTGAGGTAGAGCAATACCTTGAATTTTTCTACTTTCATACGCTTATATTTTTAGTGGCAAATTTACCTGTTTTATAAGCGTTCTTCGATATGCAAAACTATGACAATCAGTGTAATATATCGCTGTTTTAAATTATTTGATCCACTCTTCGTTACCTTATCCCAACCGGTAACAGCCCTGCTAACGATTTGGTAACCGAACATCTTCAATAATCCCCACTTTCTTGCTTTTTTCTCAAGTGGAACAATATAGAGAAATGGCTAATTACCAATTGATTACGTTTCAATTTCTTTTCATTTCCATTATTCATATTACTTCTTTCTTTCCACTGCTTTAGGCACACGTATGCTACACTACAGATCGCAGCCGGTACGGACATCTTCACAGTGTCAAAAATGCTTACTCATAAGAATGTTGCAACAACACAAATCTATGCTGAATTAGTGAGTGAAAAGAAAAGAGAAACTGTCGATAAGATATCACTAAAGTAATATGCAATAAAATTGCATATCTGAAATAAACATGCAATAGTGATCAAAAGTTTTTATATGTATAGCCGTTGGGAAAATCGGAGTTTCCCAACGGCTTTTTCATTTATGTAACAATACAAAATACAGTTAAAAATGTAAATTTTCTTTGTTCGTTTTTTTATAAGTATGATTGGCAATTTCACGAAGTATGATACTTATATTATATTAAAAACCAGACATTTTGTAATCATTTCCTTTAATTTCTGATACTTCAAAAATATATTTGCATCAAAATCAATAACAAAAAATCATTAATTATGAAAAGATTAAATTTATTCCATTTTGCTGTAATATATGTAACTGCAATATGTTCAATTACCTCAATTCCCAGATATCTGATATTGAAAGGAAACTCTCCACATAGTCTGGACCTTGTATTATACTCACTCTTCACTACCCTACTTTTTATTACAATCATATTTATGATTGAAACAGCTTACTGTAAATATATTGTACCTACAATATGTAATCTTATTGATGTAGTACAAGATCAAAGAAGTAGAAGGGTTACCAAAATAAAGGGAAATACGAAAAGGAATGGTAGACTATCGATGAAACTATTTCATAAAACCATAGATGATAATAAAGAAAAGACAGATAATTCTATATTGTACTCTCATGAGGAAGAAGTAAGATTGGATAGAGAACGTATCAAAAAAGAAAAAGATGATACAATAAAAGAAGTCATGTCTTATTTTGAAGCTACTTTCAAAGATATACTGACAAGCAATGAAATGAGTGTCATGAAAGAAAATATTATGGCCTTAAACAATAAAACAGAAATAAAGACAGCTGTATCACGTCGTTTGAATGGAGTTACATCAAAAGATCTATACCATTTAGCTAGAAATATCGGAAAGCGTTTAGGATGCTCAAACATGCAAATAGCACATTTCATAAAAAAAAGTTTTCAGCTTATGCTTGAAGATACAGAAATACTGACCATTTCAAGCAAACTCACCTGTAATGAAGGACGGTTTACAATAAAAATTATTCCTATCGGAACACCGCTCGTTGCACAGTCTCTTCCCTTTTCAAAGGATTAATATAGAAAAAACATTACTATCCATTGGTTAACTTATAATCCACCAGTTAACCAATAATACACCATCTTTCTTTGCTGAAAATCAATTTAAAATGATGAAGATGAAATTAAATTTCGAGGAATTACCTCAAGCCACAGCTTTTCTATTGGAGAAGGTGGAAGAACTGACGATTTCTATCAATGAGATGAAGCAGTTATTAAAGAGACAGACAGCAGCAAAGGAAGAAATGATTGGTATTAACGAGGCTTGTGAGATACTCAGTCTGGCTAAGCCAACGGTTTATGCTCTTGTTCAGGCAAATAAAATTCCCTATTATCAACCTGGGAAAATGCTTAAATTCAAACGTACCGAACTTATGGAGTGGATGGAAAAAAGCAGGAAAAAACCGATTGACAAAGAGAGCCTATACAAAGAGATACAAAAAGGAGTAAAACATAAGCCAAAATCAGGATGGGAGGAATTTTAGATATGGGAAAAATTGAAATGACAGATGAATACGTAAGGGTTGGTACCACACTCTATAAAATAGTTTTTCAACCTCTTATTAATGGCACATTTGCCAAGCGTAGAGTCCCTTGGAGTATGGGGACTTTACGTTATGATCATGGGAAAGACTTCATAGCAAGTGTTCCTAAATACGATGGTTTCTGTACAGTTCCAAGTCACGTAGATTATAAGAGGAATATTGGCTCGTTCCTTAATCTGTATGAGCCGATTACCCATACCCCACAAAAAGGGAAGTTTCCACATATACAAGAACTTATTCTTCATATTTTCGGGGAACATTATGAGTTAGGTATGGATTACTTTCAGCTTCTTTATCTCAATCCAGTACAGAAACTACCAATTCTACTTTTGGTTTCTCAGGAAAGAAACACCGGTAAAAGTACTTTCCTGAATTTTCTGAAAGCAATCTTTCAGGATAACGTCACATTTAACACCAACGAAGACTTTCGTAGCCAGTTCAATGCTGATTGGGCCGGTAAATTACTCATTGGAGTTGACGAAGTGTTGCTTAACCGCAGAGAGGATTCTGAACGATTAAAGAATCTAAGTACAGCAAGTGTATACAAGATTGAAGCAAAGGGTAAAGACCGCTGTGAAGTGCAATTTTTTGGTAAATTCATCATGTGTTCCAATAATGAAGATACCCCTGTTCTTATAGAACCGGGAGAAACACGTTATTGGGTACGAAAAATTAATCCTCTCAAAAATGATGATACGAGTTTTCTACAAAAACTAATCACGGAAATTCCAGCATTCCTTTACTTTCTTCAACACCGTCAACTAACTACGGACAAAGAAAGCAGAATGTGGTTCAGTCCGCAACAGATACATACGCCAGCTCTCGACAGGATCATCAATTGTAGCAGGAATCATACAGAAATTGATCTTGCTGAAATCTGCTTAAATATCATGGATACCATGAGCCAGGATAAATTAACTTTCTGCATTAATGACATTCAACAGTTATTAATGCTTAGTAATATCAAGGTTGAAACCTATCAGATTCGAAACATTTTAAAAAGGAACTGGAAACTTACACCAACTGACAATTCTCTTGCTTATTCAACCTTTATAAAAAACTTCCCTCCAGGCCCTCCGTATCGGGAAGAAAAGAAAACTGGCCGCTACTATACCATTACAAAAGAATTTCTTAGAAAATTCCGATGATTTGATGAAATGATGAATATTGTTATTAAACAAAAGGGAATGAATGATTTATAACTCATCAAATTTTCATCATAATTCAGAAAAAAGACTCAATGTTTCTTTATTTGAGGCATTAAGTCTTTTTTTCTTCCCTATTGTAAATATAATTATCACTCTATTTATTTCTTAGAGGATTTTAATTACATTTCTATTGTTTATCAAGTCTAAATCTGTTAACTTTGGAAAATTAAATATAATTTAGAGTATGCGAGAGAAAATAGGTATACCAGGGTGAGTACGAGAAATTAGAACCTTTTTCTCAGGTAAATGCACTGAATAATGCTGATTGCATCAAGCGCCAATCTGGAAATACTCCGTATCAAACTTGTTTCCCTTCAGGACAATCTCGATACGTCATCTGCTGTCGGCAGATTTACCATGCAGATACTCGCATCACTGGCCGAGTATAACCACAATCTTATTCTCGAAGGATGCAAAGCCGGAATCGAGGCAGCCCAAAAACGAGGGGTCAAGTTCGGAAGACAGGAAGATGCCAGGATAAGGAAGCCGAAGAAGGAAGCCGTCATCTAGCTTTACAAAGCCGGCACTACTATACCGAAGATTATGGAAATAACCGGTATCAAAGTAAAACAGACAATATACAATTATTTAACTGAAGAGAATATTCACCCCAATCGAAAATAATATTTGAATAACAGATATGAGCACTACTATTGAAGAACTAGATAAATGTATGTTTTTAGCAAATGATATAATTTGTACAAAAAATCACATTTTGAGACATACTATTTCTCTTGCCAATTCTGTTGCATATAGTAAACAAGAAAAGATCTCAAAGTTACCTTTTCATTTTAATGTAATCACCTCTTCGGCCAGAGGTAAGTTAAGAGAAACAGGGCATAGCCGAATATTATGTGATTTATTGCATCACCAAAATATCAGAAAGGACTTTATTAAGTTCTTTTTCCCTGATGTAGATTGTGATAATAATGATTTTATCATCGAAAAGGAATTTGGAGACAAGGATAGTCACATAGATCTTATTCTTTATAATGATAAGGACTGCATTATCGTAGAGAATAAAGTAAACAATGCAGTGGAACAGTACAGGCAGATTTATAGATATGTATTTGATATAGCTATAAGTAAACTGGGTAGAAGCATTGAACATATATATGTTTTATATTTAAACAAGAATGATTATTCCATTCCTTCTGTAGGTTCATTAACAGACCAGGATGGTAATAATAATATAATAGAAACATTGGGTAATAGGTTCAAAGTAGGAAATTTCTCAAATGACATTATTTCCTGGCTTAACCAGTTGAACCCTCAGGAAAATGAAAAATATCTGATTTCTGGAATATTACAGTACAAAGATTATCTGGAAATATATTGTGAAACATCTAATATATACACACCTATGCATAATGAAATTAAAAGCGAGTTGTTTAAACAGTTGGGGCTTGGGGATTCTCCTAGTGACAACATTATAAAGTTGAATAATCAGATAGACAATATAAAAGAATTGGATAAATATATTAATGAACTATTAGATGAAGAACGGAATAAAAGAAAAGAATATTATGTGAATGTTCTTAATAAACTGATACTCAAAATGAAAGAGGACTTCAAAGAAGCTGAAATCTATAACATTAAAGAAGTAGAAAATAGATTTGTTCAGATTGGTTTAAGTTTAATGATTAGAGATTTAAAGGTCAATTTTCATATTGAATACGATGCAAATATAATAGAGTCTGATAAATGTTTATGCTATGGCATAATTTGTTCAAAGGCATCTTATAAAGATGCTTATGATAAGACATGTAAAATGTTCAACGACTATAAATATACAAATATGATGCAGGTTGCTGATAACTGGCCTATTTGGGCATATAAAAATGAGGATGAAATCTATGAATCATTTAAAGCTCTAGTTCAATATGCACTAGAATTAAATAATAAATAACTTCTGTCACTTCCTGCTCTTCTTTCTAAACTGTCTACTCCTTATGTAAATAATACTAAAAGAATGAGAGTTAGAAAGAAGAGTATAGGAGATGCTTTGAATAATATTAATGAGTCATTATTCTATTATTTAATAAAGTATTTGATTTTGTGACAAAATCAAAATCTATTCATGTCAATATATCCTATAAAAACTATAAATTCAAATATATCATCATTACCAATATGACAAAGCAAGATTTTATAAAGAAATTCCCCGATATAAAGGTGCAGCAGTTTGAAACTGAAACTATACTCAGTAAACAGGAAATCATGGATATAGTTGAACAGGCTACACGGTCTATGGATATGGGACTTGTCTATTATGAACATTGTGGATGCAATATAACTGTTTTCACCTCAAACAAGATGAAAGCCGAACTTGCCAAAATGGTACCAGGCTTCAAGGTTACAGATTCGAACACTGGAGAAACCGGAACTATCGTATCTGAAAAATATATAGTTTGCGGCAATTACTGTGTGAGGGTGGAGTTCCCTTCCTATACAGATGTTTATGACTGTGATTTCTTTGTAATGTAATCCTTTGATAATTATTTATTTGATATTTCATAAACAAGCCTAATATATGTACACAATAATTATTACCCTTATTTTTCTCTTTGTTTTCTTGCCAATAATGACCTATGCAAATTCTGAAAGATTGAAGAGAAAAAAGAAGTTGGAAAAATATGGTTCTGCTACAGCAGAGTATATAAGTAATGTTTCAGATTCTTTGAGTTGTTTTATTTACAAATGTACTGAATCTAAAGAGAATAAAGAGAAAAGGGAGAATAAATTCTCGATATTATCAGAAATTAGCAAAGCTAAGATTTTAGGGTTAGATTATGAAACTTCTAGAGCTTTTGATAGTTTTATAAATTCCAATGCGATTAAATTAAGGGAAGCACTTAGTTTCTTCAATATTCCAGAAAATAAATTTATGGAAATCCTCGAACGTGCAAGAGCTATTGGTCAGATTGAAAAATTATATGTTGATCCTATAACAAACAATCGGCATGATAATACTACTTATTGGAACACTATTCTTTATGAGGAATTTTGGAGTAGAGATAAATTAAAAGAAGCTCTTTGTATTCTTGGGATATCTAAGGAAGAATGGATTAAGTATGGATATACTACTATAGATATGCATAATCACAATGAATTTATTTCTAAATTTTGTGATAATCTGTAATGTATGAAATCATAATATTGAATCTAATACATTTTAAATGAACTATGAACAATTTAGCAACAGTTATTAATGTTTTACTTCAAAAATCCGGAAAGGAAATATTTCTCAAAATCCTTTTTCCAGAATTAATTAAGGATAAAAATATTACTATAGAAGAATTATCAAGTAAATATCCTAGATATGCATCTTTTTCCATTAATTCACAGAGAACGAGACTGAGTAAGGCAAAAAAAATATTTGAATTGAATAAACAGAAAGAAGCATTACAAATTATTCTGTTAAGTAAGAGAATATCTGAAGAAGATAAAAAAACAGCACTACAATACTATAACCTTCTATAATCTATGACACCCACCGACACACCCCTTACCCCAGATGGTAGCATCCCTACTCCAGGCAGCTACCCTCTCTACGAATACCCGGCATATACCTTCGACAGGAAATATGAGAATGACGAGTTCCAGAAGAAAGTGATTACCCTTGACAGCGGTTATCACCTGGTTCTGGCTCCTCCGGGATGCGGCAAGACGGATATCCTTGCCGAAAGGGTGGTTCGTGCCCTCTCATGCGGTGTGTCGCTGGATGACATGCTCTGCCTGACCTTCACGAACAGGGCAGCCAGAGGTATGCGCTCCCGAATACTCGATAGACTGCAAACCTCAGGGGATATGAGCCTGTTTGTCGGAAACGTACACCGATTCTGTTCACACTACCTCTTTGACAACAACGTGGTGGCACGTGATACCACCGTCATTGACGAGCAGGAATCATTGTCCATTATGGCTTCCATTTTCGGCTGGAAAGAAGGTTCCTATGCTGGCAATGGCTACAATCGTGTCCTTACCAATGCCATCAAAATGCAGCACCTTGGCTATATGATTGCCAGCGGATGCCCTAAGGAGTTCCTGATGCACACCGACCTGATCCGCACGTTTGACTATAAGACACTGTTCAAGCTGGTGTCCCTTGACTACACGATGGAGAACTTTGCTGGTCTCTATACTGGTACTGTTTTTCCGAAAGTAGATACTTCAGGTCAGCCGTCAAAGTACTTGGATGACTGGAAAATATAAAGTCGTTTGCCCCACTATTATACTCCCAATTGACCCATCAAAAATATATTAGAATCAAGTAGAAAAAAATGCATTTTAACCCAGGTCAGTTTCAATTATAATTCTTTACAGTAGATACTACTTCTTTTTAGCATTAATCTTTCTTACAGAATCTCCAGACTTATGTAAGGCTTTACATAAAACGGATGAATCATACAGACTTAAGCAGACGAAATTGTTAAACAAAAAAAATGAAAAGAGGAAAATATCCTTTGTCACGTTCCAATATTTTAATATTTTTGCAAGTGACAGAGGCCCATTTTTTAATTATTATATGGTACATTTTCTGATTATTATTTACAGTTTATATTTAACTCACACTAAATAATATTCTGTAAAAATCAAAGACTGGCTATTTGGCCGAAAAAAATAAGAGAAAAGCTCACGTAAAGTAAAACTTTTCTCTTGATTTATAAGAAAGGGGGGAATATTTACGGAATATCCTTGGAGATTCACTCCATCATCGACAAAGAGCATCTTCGACTTGCTTCTTGGCGACAGTTGCGAGGTATTCAATACACCGCTCTCAAGTCTTCGTCTTCAACTTTTTTATATGGAGTAAATCAAATGCCCCCCATAACCTACCAAAAGAACATTGTGCCATTTTATCTGGTGAAGTATTAAGCCATGGTGAGCATTTACAATTATAGCTTGTCATCGTTAAATCAAGCTCACCTTTCTTTGTAAAACAATTATGACACCATTGTTTCAATTCGCACTCTTTCTCAATATATTTGTTTCCATGAGGGTCTGTTCTAACAGCATCACTTGTGAACATAAGATTGTAAAATTGATGTAAACACAAGAACCAGTCGGCATCAACTTTCAAACCTTCACATGACCGAGGGAGAAAGTTATACACTAAATCTGCACTTGTTTTCACTGATAAGCAACCCAATGTGCCAATCGTGGTTTTAAATGCTTCATTTCTAAATAATCTTCCTCCACATGCTATATCCAAGAAGAGTGTCGGACGTTTGGTTCGATATGCCAGAACATCGTCAAATGTTCGCCCAATAATTGTTTCTATCTGCTCCCAATATGGATGTGTAAAATAGTCACACATCTGTTTCTTTGCGAGACTATTAGTTTTCATATACTCACAAATCCATGGCATATTCCTTCCAAATCTATTTCCAATGGTAGGACCAAGGCCTATCAAATAGATTAATGCAGGTGTTATCTGGCATGATATTGTTTGTAACTCCTCTAACAAATAGTATAAAGCATTTCCTGGAAGCGAATACATCAAACAAATATCACATATTGCTATCAATGACAGATCATCAAGCATTCTTCCTAACTTGTATTCTGTAACTTTCTGAACTACCATATAGGGACAGTCTCCACCTTTGGCCAACACATCAGTATAGATATGGTTTTCTATTAAGTAAGCCATTGATTCAGAAATTGCAAGTTCACCGACCGCATACTTATACTCCGTACCGTTTTTATCCTGAAAAATAAATATAGCTTGGGCGCCCCCTTTCACATGCGTTCCATTCGCTAGGTTAATCGTAACATTAACCAAACTGAAAGATACAGGAGTTACAATATTGGGAGTAATGTCTTTTCCGGATTTATTTTTTAATTTAAAATCACCTTTACAGAGCTTTAAGCTAGAAGCGTTAGGCTTCATATTATAAGCCCATGTATCATTTGGATCCAGAGGTAGTTTCAATTTATTCTTATGCTTAGCAACATCACCAACAATCCATTTGACCTGATCTACAATCGTTTCTATACGGGCGTTCCCTGAAACCGTTGTAAGGTCTTGCAGATAGTGTATATATTCATGTAAGAAGGCAGCTTCTGTACGTTCGTCAAACGGCATCCGCATCAATGCATCCAGATAGTCTGGTGTATCTACCTCCATACATAGAAATGAAGGATAATACGTATTCTTGGCACTTTCCTTTCTTTGATACATAATGCTATTTTATTATTACTTTATTAATATAACGTGAGTTAGATATAAATAGACAATTATCTATTTAAAAATCAGGAAAATAGCGATAAAATCATTGAATTTATAGTGTCAAATTATAACATTTAAACGATTATCACCATGTTCTCAAAGTCCAAAGTTACAGAGATTTATTGTATAGCAGAGGATTTTTGCAAGGAATTTGCGTTGCAACAGGGAAAATATATGGTTGAAGACAAGGAATACAAGCACCGTAACAAACCTAACCGTATGAATGATACGGAAATAATTGTTATTCTTATCCTATTCCATTCAGGCGGCTTCCGGTGTTTCAAGCATTACTATAAGGGATATGTCTGCAAGCATCTGACACACCTGTTCCCCTACCGTGTGCCCTATAGCCGTTTTGTAGAACTGGGAAGGAAGTGATACTTCCTCTGGTTGTCTTTATCAAGAAAGTCAAGTTGGAAACCTGTACGGGCGTCAGCTCTGTCGATTGCCCCCCTGCGTGTCTGCCGTAACCAACGGGTACTAATTTACAAGATCTTAGAAGGACTTTCCGAGCGAGGAATATGTTCCATGGGATGTTTTTTCGAGTTCAAACTTCACCTGATGACTGCCTCCAGCAGTTCAAGTTTGCAAGAAAATACCAACAGTACAAGGAAGAAAGGAATCTGGTTGATTTCGATGACCTGCTTATCCTGACTTATATCCACGCTTCACAGCATCAGGACAGGCTGAAGAAATATTCCTGGATTCAGATTGACGAGGTTCAGGACCTCTCCCCTTTCCAGTTCGGAATCATCGACCTGTTTACTGACCATTCTAAGGAAAACGTAACGCTTTATCTCGGTGACGAGCAGCAGGCAATCTTCTCATTCATAGGCGCAAAGCTCGCAACGCTTGAATGGTTGCGTGAACGCTGTGGAGAGAATATGCACCGCCTCTATTTCAACTACCGTTCCCCGAAATATCTCTTGGATGTTTTCAACACATACGCCAACATGGAGCTTGATGTTGACCCTCATTTCCTGCCTAAGACGAACAATCTTACTGAAGCCGGACAGGATTCTCTCTGCATCATGTCCGCTCCTGAAAAGGACGCTGAAGTTAGGCTTGTGGCTGAAAGTGTTGGTAATTTCTGTACCTCGCATCCTGATGAAAGGGTGGCTGTTCTTGTGCCCTGGAACAAGGATGCCGACCAGATTTCGCGTGAACTCTCAAACCGCAATATCCCACACTTCAAGATTTCCGGAACAGACCTTTTCACTACCCGACAGGCGCAGCTGCTTTTTGCCCATCTGCAGGTGGTGTACTTGGACTCCAACATGATGGCTTGGTCAAAGATCCTGACCGGGACAGGTATCTTCAATGAAGACTCAGAGACTCGCCGCTTCGTCAAGTATCTCCGTGATAACTACCTGCTGCCGTCTGATTTTCTCAACTACACGCGCAGCTCATACATGCTGGAGCTGTACAGGTGCTGCCAAGGCGAATACGTCATCTTTGATACGGAAACCACAGGCTTGAATGTCTTTGAGGATGACATCGTACAGATTGCGGCCATCAAGGTGAATGCCGGGAAGATTACCGACCGCTTCAACATCATCCTTCACACAGACAAGCCGATACCGGCTATGCTCGGAGGCATTGTAAACCCTCTTCTTCTGGAATATGAGCGTGCGGAAAAGGTTGACCGTAGGACCGGTCTGTGTGCGTTTATGGACTTTGTGGGTGACTGTACCCTTATCGGCCAGAACGTGGAATATGACTGTTATTTTTCGTAGGAGGTGATGCACAGAAGATTACAGGCGATGATAGTTGTGAACATAATGAATCTTTTTTTCATATTAATGAATTACATCTAGTGATTGATAAAATCATACGTTTCTTTCCATTGGAATACTTATAATTCCTTTATTTATCTCCTTCTCACCTCTTTGTTTAAATCCCAAAGATTGATAGAACGCTTCGGCATAGGTTGTGGAATTCACCGTTAGGTGAGTAAATTTGCAATCATCCATCATATAGACAAATAGCGATTTCCCGATACCCTGCCTATGATAGATGGGCAGAATAAAGAAAAGTGAAATATGCTGTTTCTCTTTATTCACGCCAATTATACCTATCAGTCGATGATGGTCAAAGGCGCCATAGAAGTCAAGTGCATTCATCAACGATGTGTTATATACGAAGTTTTTAAATGTTTCGATGCCCTCTTTGGTAAAATCGCTCTTGCCACATTCCATATATACTTGGTAGGATAAATCGGCGGCATGTTTGTATTCTTCTTTCGTTAGTTTGCGTATCATATCAGTATCTTTAATAATTAAAATGACAAAGTAACGGAGAATAAATAAATAAAGTCTTGATAATTATCAAGACACTAATACAATAGATGTTAAAAGATGAACTATTTTTCCAGTTTACGGCGTATGCGGCTTATAGTTTCGGGAGTAACTCCCAAGAATGAAGCTATGTTTTTCAAAGGAACTGCTTCTTTCAAGTCTGGGCAACGTTTTATTAATTTCTTGTATCGTATTTCAGGACTACAATATAAATCAAGGAATCTTTCATATACCATTTCATATAGATTTTCAGCTACATATCTTCCGAATCGTTGAGTTTCCATATTCGTTTCCAAATATTCAATCAAATCATGGCGTGATATTTCATAGACCGAACAATCTGCTATTGCTTGAATATTTACTAATGATAGACAACCTTTCATAAAGGAAGAGTAATCACATACAAATTCGTTAGTAAAAGAATATCCTACAATATGTTCTTCACCCTCTTCATCAATGTATGTATATTGGAATATACCCTCTTTCACCCACCCTGCAAAACGTTCTATTTCATTCTGACAGATAAAGAAATCTTTCTTACGGTAAGTACGCAATTTCCCTTTTTCCACACATAAATCTTTTATATGAGAATAGTCTAAATTTTTGAGATATGTATTGAATTCATTCATTTGCAAAGTTATTAATATACAAGAAATTATAGAAAATCATCCAAATGGAAAAACAAATGCTTTCACTCAGTCAAAAATAAGATAATTATACCTAACGGCAGGATATTTTTTAGTGATTTGCATATTACAAAAGAAAGCCGTATTATTGAGCCGTAGTTTTAGGCAGACAACCCGAAGATGCAGTACATCTTCAGCTTCCTCCGTAACGATGTAATCTTTCCGGAGAAGACTCCGAGCCTGAAGAAGCAGCTTTCAGCCCATCTTCTCGATATAACAACCTACCGTGAAGCCGACCTGTGTGACAGCTCATGTATAACAGAAAAGGTGTTCGTCTCTACAGTCCACAAGGCAAAAGGCCTGGAGTTTGAGAATGTAATCATCTTCGAGGCTACCGATGGTGTCTATCCGTTCTTTGACAAGAAGACTCCGGAAGAAATCAGAGAATCCGCAAGACTTTTCTATGTGGCCATGACCAGGGCAAAGATACGCCTGCACATCACATACGCGGAATCAGTGTCCGGAATCTCCAAATGGGGAAACCCTTACTCAATCGAAAAGGAACCCACACCATTCCTCCGCCACATAGCAAATTCATTTCCGACTTGGTCTATGCATTCCCAAACCTTGCCATTGCCTCCGCTACCAATCTTTTTCTTCAGTTCCCAGAAACCAATTATTTTTTCGCCCTAATAATCTATTCCACCTTTACCAACTGCTCCCATATATCCTGCTTCATAGCAGTAAGAGGTCGCTTCCAAACCTCATCCTTCTTTGCATATGTTCCTAGAATATATCTTTCAAAATCAAATCCTTCTATATCTAACTCCGCAAATTGTTTATTCGTAGCATTCACGATTCCCTTTGTATATATCCTATTACGCCATAGCAGTTCTTCTACTTCGTCTTCATGCTCAGCATAAATCCTATCTATGTCGAAAATAAAGTTAAACCGCTCTGCAAGCGTTCCGTCTTTCTTAGCCACAACTGGTTGATTGGGGTTATCTTCATCACAAAGATATGCTTTTACCCCTCTACACTTTCCTTTAGTATGAAAATCAATCACGTCTTGTGGACTGATAGCAAAATGTAACGGTGTTGGATGTGGGTCACCTTCCTCATAATACAATGAATATGGCAAGTCTTGTGCAGATTTACGTTTGTTGCACGAGCTACAACAAGGTTGAAGATTATAGAAGTTGGTACATAGGAACGGATATTTAGACTTTGGCTTGTTATGATCCAGTTCATAATAACCGCCCATCAATGGTATAATCTTCGCTTCTTTGGGGCGACCTCTTTTCCCTGTCTTTATTTTTTCATGCACATCCTCAATGAGTGTTGTCATGGCAAACTGGGCGTTGCAATAAACGCAAGATCTAATCCCAAGTTTTTTCACATAGTTAGGCATCAGTCTTGCTCTTACTTTATCATACCCCATCACATCAACAATCACCTCATAAAGTGGTCGCTTATCCTTATTTCCTTTAAACTTTATCCAAATATCATCTACAGCAACATCTTTCAAGGTACTATTGATATAGGAAAAACACTCATCATACTTGGACGGCAACATATTATTTAGGTTATCATACTTTTCTGCAATCTTCTCAACATACTCTGACACCCTAAGATAATCGCTTCCCTTATGACAAACGCCTTTAAATATCTCCTGTCTATCCTTTAGCGATTGCTCTGCATTTCTAGCCTCAATCGCATCGGGGCGTGTCTTCTTTCTTACGCTTGATTTACCTTTTGCCTTCTTTTCTTCTACAGGTGTACATATCAGAATATCTGTTGACTCTTTTTTTAAGTCATCAGCCAAATTCTGTAAAAGTGCTTTTGCTTCACCCACCACAAGTGGCAGTTGATTCACGTATTCAGCAGCGAGTTTCTTTATCCTATCGTCAATAAAAATCCTTCTCATCGGTTCTCTTGGTTCAATCCTAGTCTCTCAAATTCTTTTTGCACCCACGTCTTATACGCTTGATTATTTTTTCCGAACTTGCGAATAAACAATCTTCGTAGTTGTATCTTTACAACGTCATCGCCAACAGTCTCAATCAATTGATCTGCAGAATCCATATCCCATCTACGTTCATGTTGTTTTCCCAATAGGAAACTAGTCAAGTCATTAACCACTTGACAAGCAAACTCTCCTACAAATCCTCCATTTAGGAAAAAACTTTCTGCTAGCAACTCATTGATGTTCGATGCGAAAGTCTTCACCTTCATCTGTTCCTTTACATCTTCCCCATTTTCAAGATATAGGATATTACTCTGTGGAATATCAGACAGCACAAAAGGTGAATGTGTCGTTAGTACTACATTCACGTTTACACTTTCTGTAACTTTATTGTCTTTCAAACTCTGAAGCAAGTTGGCAACAAATAATCTCTGGTATTCAGGATGGAAGCAAAGTTCTATTTCATCCAAAAACAAGCACACATTATGATACTTCACCCTTCCTGCATTCTCCGGTACAGAAATGATATTCCTCAAATGGTAAAGGTAAGCTGATAGCATGAAAAGGTATTGTCTTTCACCAGAACTCAACAACGGAAATTCTATGCATTCTTGATTCATATCATTCTTCAGATAGATATAGTTTCTGAAGATTGGCGGTGGGTAATACTCCATGATAGTCTTAGGGCCTTCAATATTCATGTCAGGAAAGAATTGCTGTATGTATTCTTCATAAGAGAATCCATTATTATTCATTTCAGACTGTTCAGCCTCATCAATATAAATAAGCCTCTCAAGAAAATGCAACGTCTGGTGAACTTTCACTCCTATATGCGATGGTTCCTTTTTAACTTTCTCTATAAGCGAAACCACCATGTCTTTTTCTTTTGGAAGCAATTTATGTTCCAAGTCAAAGAAAGCATCCGATAGTTCTGAGTAATCTTCATAGTCTGGATAATTACGACTTACACTGAAAGTTTTATCTATCAGATACATAAAAGCCCGCTTAAAGAGGTGACAATCATTCTGTTTATAACCCTCATCAATTCCGTAGAATTCAAAAAAGAGATTACTTCTTTCACTCTTCAAGTCCTCTGCAATTTTCTGTATTGCATCCGTGGAAATATCATCATCTTCTGCCGGATGGTCAAATCTTAAAGAAAACTTTTGGTCATAAGTAAAATCTATTGAACTATAACTATACCCAGGCAACAATTTATGACCATGTTTTTCTGCATCGATTAGCAACGCAGCCACTCTGTCCTCAGCTAATTCCTTTTGATTTACCAAGTCTATCTGGTTGTTCCCTCTATAGGGCTCAAATCCTATGGGTACCATATAACCGTCGTTTTTCCTATAGAGACTTGTCAGCCAAGAATTATCAGCCCAATCGTCTGCATCTTCGCCATATGCTTCTTCATACTCATAGTCGCATGGGTTCAAAGATTGGATGGAATAATTCACCACGAGAGAATAGAAGAAGTGGTTCAATGTCTTTTCTATGTTTTCCCCTATTGTTCTTCTTTCCATGCCACGTATGGCATCATGATCAAACCCGTCCAATGGTCTGGCGTTAAGCCAGCCGTCAGTTTCCTCATAATTCTTGCTGCCGGGGAAGTATAATTTTAAAGGATTATTCTCGCCATAGACAAATGTTACGGTATCATCTTCAACTTTCACACACCCGAGTTGCCCATCTAACTCAAAATATAGTTCTGCCTTTATTCCTTTTATATAATATAATCTTTCTGCCTTTGCTCTATAAACGCCTTCGGTAGTAACATAAGAGAAGTTGTTTAGAATCCTATATATCAGCTCCAGAAGTGAACTTTTACCACTTCCGTTTTTGCCGACAACAGCTTGGATTGTAATACCATTACCAAAGAAGCCTTTTTTGAATATATTATCCTCATTTCTGATAATATGTCCATTCTCTTCTCGATACCAATCATTGAAGAAATAGTATTCTCCCTCTTTTAGTATCTTTAGATATTTGCATCCTACTATTGGATGAATACAGATAATTGTAAATGCCATGTTTTTTTAAGCTCTTTTATGAGGATTTCCCAATCATTCCTTTTCTATTAAATCGAGTTCATCCTTACAAGTGTTAAAATGCTTCACTTATAGTATCATAGTTATTCTTTTTAAAAATCCTCCTCTGTTTCCATACAAATAGTAAACTCTTTACTAAAAGATTCAAGTTCTTCGGCAACTATTTTCTTTAGCTCCTCCTGTGAAACAATCAACTGGTAATCAGCAGCACCAATGGGTTTGTCCATATCTTCCAATGTCAATTCAACTTCCACACGGTCTTTCTTAGCGCATAGGATAATGCCTATAGAACGGTTTTCATCTTCCCTACGCACCAAACGGTCAAGCAATGACAGATAATAGTTCATCTTGCCTGCATATTCCGGCTTAAACTCGCCAATCTTCAAGTCAATGGCTACAAGGCAATGCAGACCACGATGGAAGAAAAGCATATCTACCTTACTCCGCTTTCCGTTGTATTCGAGCACATACTGGTTGCCAATACCAATATAGGTGAAGCCCCTACCAAGTTCTAAAAGAAATTGCTTTAACTTCTCTACTAATCGAACCTCAAGTTCTGTTCCCTATATAGGATCTTTAACACCAAGAAATCCAAGATTATAACCGCTTCTGAACATTTCATTGGCAAACATCGCCTGTGTGGCAGGCAGAGTCTGCTCAAAATTATTATCAGAAGAGGTATACTTCCTCATGTGCATTTTCAGAGATATGGCACTGGATAGAAGTTCACGATTCCAGCCTTTTGATGTGATTTCCTGTGCATAATATAATGGCATTGTCATCTTCATCGAACTTGCGCATCAAGGTCAATATATGTCCCCATGGTATAACTGCGACAGCCTGTCGCAGTTTTGATTCGCTGTTGCAGAATCGCCCGTATAACTTCTTCATATTCTACAGGTTTCTGGGAGAAACACCCATCTGAGGATAGCGTTGCTTCAAGTTATAGGATAAAAATTGATCACACCACTTCCATGCTTGCTCTCGACTTTTCTGTCGTGAAGTAACTTGCCTATCTCCTAATGAGCCGTACCTATGATAGGACTTACTGCTGTTGCCACCATTGCTCTTGTCTTGTCAATAACTGCGACAGCCTGTCGCTGAATTGCGTCATACTCAGATTCTTGAATTTGTACAATATCTGTCATGACTTCAATCTTTCCCTGTTATAAACTCTCGCTTGTCAATATCACGCAATGTTGCAATTTTGTCTAGTGTGTACAGATCTGGTTGAGATACATTAGTACACCACTTGCTTACAGTAGCAGGATTCTTCTCTAATTCTTCGGCAAGCCATTTGGCCGTCCGTTTCTTTTCAATGAGTACAACTTTGATTCTATTTAAGTTACCATTTTGTAAATCTATTTAATTTGAACGCAAAAGTATGTAAAATAATCAACAATCAATAAAAATTTCACCACAAAAGTTCATTTATGCATTCTTTATTTTACACTTATTAAGAGGCTCTCGTCATACTGTCTCCACCAAATACAAACATTCAGACCATCTCTTGTAAGTAATATTATCACTATAAAACTTGCACACTTCCATGATTATCGTGGTTTACAAAAGTTAAACGTGTTAAAATTCAGTTTTTATTCTGCTTCAAAGAAAAAACACTCCACTTTTCTATCATATTACCCACAAACAACTGATAATCAATAATATCTATATACAATTCAAAAATGTAAATGGTGTGGCAAATTATTTATTGCCCACAAAATCTCGACACGATGCTGTTCGCATCGTTGTGCTAACCTTGCCTATGTTTGGTGAGCACCTTTTGTCTTCTGACCAGCAACGTCCGGTTGCCCTTGTGGAGAGTGAGAAAAGTGCTTTAATATCCAGCTTCTATCTGCCGCAATATCTATGAATTGCTTCGGGCGGAAAGAACGAGGCGTTCAATCGGGATGCCATGAGCGTATTGAGAAACCGACGTGTCCTGCTCTTCCTTAACCTGGGAGCTACCGAATAAAATGGAGATGATCCGGAGCTTGGGAATAGAGGTTTCTCTCTTCGATTTTATGGAAAGAAACGCAACAAAAGAAGAGCGGGATGCGAGTTATGAAATCGCCGATTTCCTGCTGAGAGAAGAAACAAAGGAGGTTATTCTTAATCGTCTTATCACGTTGAATCCAGCCTTGAAAACGCTGGTCGAAACTTTCGATTTACAACTTGCCAATGTGGAGAAAGCACCGCTTTCAGCAACGGTTCAACATACCCAGAAAGGACTTTTCAAACGATGACTTTCAGATGTCTGATTCACTTCTTTTTCACTGGAGCAAGTTTATGCTGGTGTATTACATTTCCCAGCCACTTGCTCACCTCAAAAGACGGTGAGACGGCTCCCGATGGTCACAATTATTAATCTCAAAAGCAAATATTATGGACAAGAAAAATACAGTTACAATCCGTCTTACAGACGAACAGTTCGGTTGGCTCAGAGCACTTAGCCGACGCAGTAAACGCAGTCAAAGCGAAGTAGTGCGTTCACTCATCGAACACGGTACGGTGCGCGAACGGATTACGAGAGAAAATCTTGACATCATCCGAAAACTGATTGGCGAAAGCACGAACCTGAACCAGCTTGCCAAACGAGCCAACGCTTACGGTTTTTATCGTGTGGCCGATGAGTGTCGGGCCGTTGCCCAAAAGATTTCACAACTCATAAAACAGCTCAAAGATGATAGGTAAGATTGTCAAGGGCACATCGTTTTCCGGGTGCGTAAACTATGTGCTGAAAGAAGATAAATCGCGCTTGCTGAAAGCGGTTGGTGTCTACGGCTCGCCTGAAGAAATAGCGGAACAATTCGAGTTGCAGACTTTACTGAACGACAAGGTCAAGAACAAGGTCGGCCATATATCATTGAGCTTCTCCGCAGAGGACGGTGACCGCATCCGTGACGATGATGGGCTGATGCTGAAGATCGCCCACGACTATATGAAGCTGATGGGAATCGAGAACACGCAGTTCATCATCGCCAGGCATACCGACCGTGATCATCCGCATTGCCACATCGTTTACAACCGGGTGGATAATGACGGTCGCACCATCAGTGACAAGAACGACTGTTATCGGAACGAAAAGGTCTGCAAGATGCTGACAGCCCGTTACCGCTTGCATTTTGCCGAAGGAAAAGAGCATGTCAATTTCATGCGGTTACGTCATCACGACAGGGTTAAGTATTTTATCTATCATGCCTTGAGACGAGAAGTTTCTAATGCCCGAAGCTGGAGCGAACTGCGACTGGCCTTGTGGAGATACGGAATTGATACGCAATGGAAGCTAAGTCGCACGACCGGAGAGATGCAAGGTGTAAAGTTCACATGCAACCAACTGACCTTTAGTGGTTCCAAGATTGATCGCCAGTTCAGTTTCCTGAACATCGACCAGGAGCTGAGGTATAACGCTCTTTCTGCTACAATGAACCTGCGTCAGGTACAGGCAGAAACCATACGCGAGGAACCTCGTCATGAATACCAGCAGGAGAATCATTCCGGCATCAGTCTGGGATTGTTCACACCCTCTCCTACGGATTATGATACAGAGGAAGCGATACAGGCCAACCGGCTTAAAAAGAAGAAAAAGAAACCGAAACGCAAGCGAGGTTTCAGCCTTTATTAACCATCAAAATTCAAATTATTATGAACTATTCCGATTTTATTTACGATTTCAATCTTTATTTATGTGAGAGATTCGATTACAGAAACTGCTGTTCCGTCATGCACAACGCTAACGGCATTTGTGTTTCTATCCATGTAGGCGAAATGGATTTATACATCCGTTTCTGGGAATATTGTTGTGGTGTCGGCCGTATCCCCGACTGGAGCATTATCATTGTGCGTAGCAACTTCAAACGAGACCAACAGGAAAACCTGAAAGACCTAGCCCGATTCTTCAAGGAGTACGCCCCGCGCTATGGTTTCAAATACCTCTGCACCGAGGATGATGACTACAAGTATTATCAGGCCCTTGGTCTGAAACTTATCCACAAAGGATTTTTCAGACAATATAATTATGGATTGCCGTTGAAGGAGTTGGAGGTGTAAACATTAACTTGCCAAATAAAAATTTATTAAAAGAATCGGATTTAATATTTTCATTATATGGACCCGTTGGCGGAATTAATTTAAGTTGATAAATATGAGTAAAAAGTTGTACATGTCGCTG
>ERZ791720.431-NODE-431-length-24595-cov-5.76573_pt1 | contig 24595 bp, 13 predicted proteins | sample MGYA00510048_ERZ791720 | MGnify/ENA primary metagenome ERZ791720 (study PRJEB30046, sample SAMN00715142) | human gut metagenome | study: EMG produced TPA metagenomics assembly of the A metagenome-wide association study of gut microbiota in type 2... | reverse complement strand
AGCAAACAAACATTACTATCAAGTTACAAGAAGACTCACAAACTTTGAGTGAAGTCGTAGTAGTAGGATATGGTGTGCAACGCAAAGTGACCACCAGTGGTGCCGTGTCGAAAGTGAACGGTGATGAATTAAGCAAAATAACGGTGCCCAATGCTGCCAAAGCTTTGCAAGGACAAGTTTCCGGTCTTACGATAATAGATCGTGGCGGGGCTCCGGGTGATGACAATCCTGTTATATATTTGCGTGGTATTGGTACTACGGGTACTTCTTCACCGCTTGTTTTGGTAGACGGTGTGGAAATGTCATTGAACGCCGTCCCTTCCTCGGAAATTGAAAATATCTCTGTCTTGAAAGATGCCGCTTCAGCTTCTATCTACGGTTCACGTGCGGCACATGGTGTTATTCTTGTCACTACCAAGAAAGGTAAAGCTGGTAAAGTTAATGTAAATTACAGCGGTTCAATAGGTTTGCAGGACAGAGCTATGAAACCTAAACAAGTTTCGGCTCGCGAATACATGGAAATGGTAAATGAAGCCCTCATAAATTCAGGAAAGCCTAAAGGAAAATACTCACCTGAAGATATTGACATCACTGAACGTGGTACTGATCCTTACAAATATGCTTATAATAACTGGCCTAGTGAAGTATTCAAAAGTACTTATATCACAGAACATAACTTATCTGTGAACGGAGGGAATGAGAATGCCCGTTATCTGGTATCATTTAACTATCTTGACCAACCGGGGCTGACTGCCAATACCAATTTCCATCGTTACAATTATCGTACGAACACGGAACTACAGATAAACAAATTCATTAAATTGAGTAGTGACATCACTTATCGTCATGATGACCGCCTTAAACCACAAAGATTGGGTGATGCTCTTTACAGAGCATGGGCCATGCAGCCTACTTCCCCCATTCGTTATGAAAATGGTGATTATGCACTGGACGGGCAGAACTTGAATGCAGTATCTTATACTGACTTAAATGTAGTAGGTGAAGAGCGCTATGTGTGTGATGCTGTTTTTGGACAAGCTAAGATTGACATTGAACCTTTGAAAGACCTTGTATTTACCGGTCTTGTGTCGCTCAACGGACAATGGGACAGACAAAAAATCCATTATAAGAATCATAAATATTATAACGAAGAGGGACAGCTCATAACTCAAAGCAATAATCCCAATAGCGTGGAAGATGCGCGCAATAATCGCTATGAACTGACATTACGTTTTCTTGCCAATTATAAAAAGCAATTGAGTGAAGAGCATAATCTTGCTTTTCTGTATGGTATGGAACAAATCTCTTATCGTAACTATTGGTCAAAAGCTCAACGCAAGGAGTTGGTATCCGATGAATTGCCCGAGGTGTCACTAGGTTCGGCAGCTAGCCAGTTTGCTGAGGGAAAACCTACACGGAGAGGTATCAATTCTTTTTTCGGGCGTATCAATTATGGCTATAAAGACAGATACTTGATTGAGGCTAACTTGCGTGCAGACGGTTCTTCTCGCTTTGCAAAAGGACATAAATGGGGCGTATTCCCTTCTTTTTCTGCCGCTTGGCGTATTTCCGAAGAAAGTTTTATGAAGAGTCTCTCTTTCATTGATAATTTGAAATTGCGCGGTTCTTGGGGGCAGACAGGTAACGAACGTATTGATGACTTTATGTATGTACCACAGTTTGGTACCGAAAATGTAATTGTCAATGGAAGTTTATCGACAGCAGTCCGCCAGACTAGAATGGCTAATTCCGATATTACTTGGGAAACTGTGGAACAAATGAATATCGGGCTGGACTTCAGTATGTGGAACGGCTTGTTTTTCGGTGAAATAGACTGGTATCGCAAAGATACTAAGGATATTCTTTTGGCATTGGGTATTCCTCGGTTCATCGGTCTTGATGCTCCTATGCAGAATGCAGGTATAGTAAGAAACAGTGGTATTGAAACCATGCTGGGTTTCCGTAAATCATTCAAAGATTTTAAACTGACTACTTCGGTGAATTTTTCTTATAACGATAATAAATGGGTGGATCGCGGTAGTGATGAGCGTAATATTAATGGTTGGACTATTCAAGCAGTAGGTTCTCCTATTCATGCATTCTACATTTATCAAGCAGATGGATTGATAGCTAATGATGAAGAACTGGCCGAGTATAAAGCTAAACATAAATCCGACCCTCGTGGCATGGCAGTATTGAAAGCCGGTGATGTGAAATTTGTTGATATTAATGAAGATGGTACAATTGACGTTAATGACCGTAAAATATACAGACCTAACATTCCTGCATTCACTTTCGGTTTGAATTTGAATGCTGAATACAAGGGCTTGGATTTGAGTGTCTTTTTCCAAGGTTCTGCCGGTGGTAATCAATTTCTTGAAAAAGAGTATGTGGAAGGTCCTAATTACGAAGTGTTTACAGGTATACATTTTCGTGACCGTTGGACAGAAACCAATCAACGTGGCGATGCTTCCATGCCCCGTCTTGAAGCTGCCAATAACCGCAATTCATCAACTTACAATTCATTCTTCTTAAAAGATTGCTCGTACTTACGCTTGAAGAATGTACAACTGGGTTACACGCTGCCTACTTCTTTTGTTAATAAGATGGGTATGAATAAACTACGGGTATATGTATCAGGGTCTAATCTGCTCACTTTCAGTAATATGTTCCAAGGAATAGATCCTGAAAAGGAAAATGGTCGGCTAGACGCTTATCCTACCTTGCGTACAATAAATTTTGGTATTAATATTAATTTCTAATTCGAGAAAATGAACGTTATGAAAAGATATAAAAAAGCTTGGCTCTATGGAGCTCTTTATCTTACTTTAGGGCTGGCAAGCGGATGTGAAAGCAATATTGACCTAGAACCGCAAGGCATTATTTCGGCCGAAGGTTACTTTAAATCTCAAGATGACTTTGAGAAGGCGTTGAATGGTCTTTATGACCGTTTCAATTATGACAACTACCACTTTTGGATGGATGGTGTAACAGATAACGGGCTTATTAACCATAGTTGGAACTGGGGATACGATTTAAGCTTGGGCAACGGAAGTCCCAGTTCCAGTTTCTCAACGGATAAATGGAAGCGGAGTTATATATCCATTCAACGTGCTAATAATGTAATCAATAATATTGATCGCTACCAATGGCCGGGAGGCGAAAGCGATGTGAATAGAAACCGTATTTTGGGTGAGGCAAAAACCGTACGTGCTTTTTTCTACCTCGACTTGCTCGGCAGTTACGGAAGAATATTGTTTTATACTGAGAATCCGGCATCTGTGGCCGATAGTAAGAATTTGAAGCAAGTGGAAGATATGAAACCTGTATATGACTTCTTGTTGAATGACCTAAAAGAAGCCATTGACGGATTGCCCGACAAAGCTGCACATAAATTCAAAATTGGTAAACCCGCTGCCCGTTTACTTCGTGCTCGTATGGCTGCTTATGCTGCCGGTTATCTGAAAGATAAGAATTATTATCAAATCACCCTCGAAGAGACAGCGTTATTAGTAGCTTCCGCTCCTAAATTAGGCGATTACAGTAGCCTTTTTATTGATGGGTGTGAAGATATTGATGAAGTAATTCTTGCCAAAGGATATACTATGGATAAGAAAAACGGTTGGGGCAATTGGTACAATCAATCTATTAACGGCTTTTGTGTAACTGTGCCCAGCAAATCGATGGTTGATGCTTACGAATACCTGGAACCTCGTAACGAAAAATTGCCTTATCTTCATAAAGATCCGCGCCTTTATGCCAGTATTTATGTACCCGGTATGAAATTGCGTGATAAATACTACAATACTATTCCCAACAACATTGTGACTAAAGATGGACAAAGTTATTTTGACCCTGCTAAAGATTATGGCGCTTTGCAGGATGCTCCGGTATCAGTAGGCGATGTTTTGGGTGAAGGAGGAGGCAGCGAGTGGAATAAGACTTGCTCCGGCTTCACTTGGAAAAAGTATTGCCAAGGATTGGAAACGTGGTCTACTTTCAATTCATTCATCCTATTTCGTTATGCCGAAGCATACTTGCTGAGAGCTGAAGCATTGGTGGAAACCAACGGTGATATCACAGAAGCAAAAGCCTTAGTGAAAGTTATTCGTGATCGCGCTGGAAACACAAATAACATAGACGAAGCTGTGACAAATTTTTATGGAGGTAGCCTACTCGATCTCATTCGTAACGAAGTTCGCATAGAATTTGCCCACGAAGGAATGCGTTTCTTTGATATTCGCCGTTGGAATATTTTGCTCGATGTGATGAACAAGCCAATCGGCGGAATAGAGTACTACGAAGATACTGACAAAGGACATGTAAAGAAAGTCCTTGTTCCGGCAGTACGAACTACTTATACGTCAAAAAATTTTTGGTGGCCTATCCCTCAAGAAGAAATTGATGTAAACGAAGGACGTTTGACACAAAATAAAGATTGGTAAAGAATATGTTAGGTATTGGTTGAATATATGAATGTAAACCGTTATATTGGGACATAAAACGATATAACGGTTTTACTTCTATGCAAAAAGAATAAGTTGTAAACAAGTAGAACTTGGAAAACTAAATATAAAGTATTTTTTTAGATTAAATCAATATATTGAAATGACAATTATGAAAATTAGTTTAATAATGGTACTAGCGATACTGTTATCTTCTTCTTTATTTGCTAAAGATTATTTGATTTCCACTCCCCGGACGTCATTGTTGATTTCAGCAGAACCGGGTGAGAAATCAAAGATACAGTATTATGGAGTGTTTATAACTCCAGATCAGGTGCAATATATTTATGATGCCGGGTTAGCGTTGAATTCGGAAAGTTATCCGGCATTCGGTTTGCGGTCGTTAGGTGAAAAAGCTATTGCTATGACCCAGCCGGATGGCAATATGTCACTTGACTTGGGAGTGGAGACTGTGACTCAGCATAAGGTTGCGGATGGAGAAATTACTGAAGTGATATTGAAAGACAAGGTGTATCCCATTAAAATAAAGCAATGTTACAAGGCTTATTCGGGAACGGATGTCATCGGAACTTGGACGGAAGTAATCAATGAAGGGAAGAAGCCTGTTACGTTATATCAGTTTGCTTCTGCTTACCTTCCCATGTATCGGGGGGATAACTGGTTGACTCATTTTCACGGTGCTTGGGGAGCTGAGTGTACAATGGAAGAAGAGAAACTGACTAACGGACAAAAAGTGATCACCAACAAGGACGGTTTGGTGAATACGGAAACCGACAATCCTTCTTTCATGTTATCCTTGGACGGTAAGCCACAGGAGGAAACCGGAAGGGTTCTCGGAGGGATATTGGCCTGGGGTGGTAACTATAAACTGAAACTGAATGTTTGCAACACGGCACTAAACATTATAGCCGGTATGAATGAAGAAAATTCTCACTACATATTGGAACCGAAAGAAGTATTCAAAACTCCTGAATTTGCAATGGCATATAGCACGAATGGCAAAGGTGGGATAAGCCGGACCTTTCATCGTTGGGCGCGTCAGTATAAGATGAATCAGGGGAACAGGCTTCACGATATTTTGCTGAACAGTTGGGAAGGTGTTTATTTCAAAGTCAATCAGAAGGGGATGGATGAGATGATGGCGGCTTTTTCTGCCATGGGAGGTGAATTGTTTGTCATGGATGATGGATGGTTTGGAAATAAATATCCTCGTAATGGTGGAAATAGCAGTTTGGGCGATTGGGAGGTCTGTCGTGAGAAACTACCGGAAGGAATTGAGGGATTGCTGGCTTCTGCCAGAAAACATGGTATCAAGTTTGGTATCTGGATTGAGCCGGAAATGGCGAATACTAAAAGTGAGTTGTTTGAGAAGCATCCTGACTGGATATTGAAAATTGACAACCGTCCTTTGTCTACCGGACGTGGTGGAACTCAGGTGGTGCTGGATTTGACCAATCCGAAGGTGCAGGATTTTGTTTTCGGCGTTGTGGATAACCTGATGACTAAACATCCGGAGATTGCCTATATGAAGTGGGATGACAATTGTAGTTTGTTGGATTATGGTTCTTCTTATTTACCTAAAAATAAACAATCGCATTTATATATCGAATATAACCGCTGTTTGGTGAAAGTGCTTGAACGGATCCGTAACAAATATCCGAGTCTGGTAATTCAATTGTGTGCCGGTGGCGGTGGACGTGTGAATTATGGACTGCTTCCCTACTTTGATGAGTTTTGGACCAGTGATGATACGGATGCCTTGCAGAGAATATATATGCAGTGGGGCGTTTCTAGTTTTTTTCCGGCTGTAGCCATGGCTTCACATGTAAGTGCGGATAAGAATCATCAGACAGGTCGTCGCATTCCGTTGAAATTCCGGTTTGATGTGGCGATGTCCGGGCGTCTGGGAATGGAAATTCAGCCCAAGGATATGAGTGATGCTGACAAGGCGTTTGCTAAACGTGCTATTGAGGCTTATAAAGACATTCGCCCTGTGGTACAGCTCGGAGACTTGTACAGACTAATGTCACCGTATGAGAATAAAGGGGTGGCTTCTTTGATGTATGTTACTCCCGAAAAGAACAGGGCGGTTTTCTATGCTTATAAGATTTCACATTTTATCAATATGATTGTGCCGAATGTACAAATGAATGGGCTTGACCCGGCAAAGAATTACCGGATTACGGACTTGACTCCGGCAGATAAAGGTAAACCTTGTGGCATAAATGGTAAGGTGATTAGTGGCAGACTGCTGATGCAAGAAGGTATTGTGCTGAAGTCTTTGCTGAAAGGTGAATATTCCAGTCTTGCATTGGAACTTCAGGCTGTGGATTAAAAAGTACCGAGAAGGATGATGAAAGGAGAATCTCCCGTTATAGGTATTTCTACAGAGATTGACATTCCTGAGAGAATAGCAGTGAAAAAGAAATATGTGGATGCTGTCGTTCAAGCCGGGGGTATCCCTTTTCTTATCCCTTTTACGGATGACATGCAGGTTTTGCGGTCTGTTGTTTCTCTTGTCGATGCTTTGCTTTTAACGGGTGGCGGTGACGTATCGCCTTCCATGTATGGCGAAATACCTCTTTCCAAGTGTAGTGGTATTTGTGAGGAAAGAGATGAGTTTGATTATGCCCTGTTGCGGTTTGCTTGTAAACAACAGATTCCTGTTTTGGGTATTTGCCGGGGAATGCAGCTTATTAATACTTACTTTGGTGGGACATTATATCAGGATTTGCCGGAACAATGCCTGTTGGATGTTCTTCATAAATCGCTGGACGCTTCTGTTGTCTCACGGCATAACATTCATTGCCGGGTGGACAGTGAATTATATCGAATGCTCGGGGAAAAAGAAGTAATGATTAGTTCCATTCATCATCAGTCTGTCAGGAAGCTGGCGGACGGATTTAAGGCAACTGCTTTTGCTGACGACGGGATAGTGGAGGCTATCGAATCTGTTGCTGTGAAAAATGTTTGGGGGGGCAGTTTCATCCGGAGTTGCAGGCTGTAGAAGGAGATGAAGCAATGAAAAGGATATTTGGATATTTTATTCGTCAAGCAAAGGATATGTTGCTTTGAATGAGTAAATAGTGTGTTTCTTTACGATATTATTGTTTTTTTGTACGGTATTCGTCTTGTTGATTTGCTCTCCGCTTTATCTTTGTCATCAGATAAATATCAATAACATTAAATCGTATTATTATGAATAAAGTTACGCGTCGTCGATTAATCGGAGCTCTTCTATTATCATTTGTTTTTTTATGTTCGTCATGGTCGCAGACGGCGGATTCGCATCGGACAATTGATCTGAGTGGCGTGTGGAGTTTTGCATTGGATCCTCAGGAGAAAGGTGAACAGGAAAAGTTTTGGGATATGAGTTTGCCGGAGGAGGTAGTGTTGCCTGGCACAACTGACTCTAATAAGAAAGGGATTGCCAATACCAATAAATCGGAAACAACTTATTTATCCAGATATTATAAATACGAGGGTGCTGCATGGTATAGCAAGAATATAGAGATTCCTGCCGACTGGAAAGGTAAGCATATCGTGCTGTTCTTGGAACGTACCCGCCCGTCAACAGTATGGATCGACGGTCAGGAAGTGGGTAAGAATAATTATTTGTCTACCCCACAGGAATATGACTTGACTCATTTCCTGACTCCCGGTTCACATAAACTGACCATTCGCATTGATAACGGAAAAAGTATTCCTAAACAGATTCGTTCGAGTTCACATGCTTGTACGGAGTCTACCCAGACCAATTGGAATGGTATTATCGGACGGATAGAGTTGCAGGCAATGAATCCGTTGTTTATAGAATCCATTCAAACTTTCCCTTCGGTGGCAGACCGTTCTGTAAAAGTGAAAATCACGTTATCGAAAGAGTATGGTATCAACGGAAAACAAATCCGCCTGTCGGCTGCTGCGTTTAATTCTTCCAGAAAGCATAAAGTAAAGGCTACGGAATATGCGCTGAAAGAGGGCTGTAAGGAATATGAGTTTGTTTATCAACTAGGCAGTAAAGCATTGCTTTGGAGTGACCTTCAACCGGCTTTGTATCAGCTAAAGGCAGAAATCAATGGCATTGACGAGCAGAGTGTCCGTTTCGGATTGCGTGATTTTAAGGCGGAGCAGACTCATTTCACCATCAATGGAGCAAAGACTTTTCTTAGAGGAAAGCATGACGCCTGTGTATTTCCATTGACCGGATATACGGCAATGGACTTGGAACAATGGCGTCGTTATTTCAGAATCTGTAAAGAGTATGGCTTGAACCACTGTCGTTTTCATTCATGGTGTCCGCCTGCCGCTTGTTTTGAAGCTGCTGATTTGGAAGGAGTTTATTTGCAACCGGAACTTCCTATTTGGGGAGGTTTCAAAAAAGAATCTGCCGAATTAATGGATTTCCTTATGAAAGACGGTGAAAATATCATGCGTGAATATAGCAATCATGCTTCCTTCGTTCTTTTTGCTTTAGGAAATGAGTTGGGGGGAGATATTAATGTGATGAAAGATTTTGTGAACCGTTTCCGTTCGATAGAACCGAGACATCTTTATACTTATGGATCGAATATCTTTTTAGGGTCGAAAGGACATATCCCGGGAGAAGATTTCTTAGTAACCTGCCGTGTAGGTAGTGGTGAGGGATATTCAACACATGCCCGTGCATCTTTTTCTTTTGCTGATGCGGCAGAGGGAGGTTATCTGAATAATACCTATCCTAACTCGGTGATGAATTTTGACGCAGCTTTAGAGAAATCTCCCGTTCCGGTGATAGGACATGAAACGGGGCAGTTTCAGACTTATCCGGATTATGAAGAAATGAAAAAATATACAGGTGTATTGGCACCTTGGAACTTTGAAGTCTTTCGTGACCGATTGAAGAAAGCGGGTATGCTGGAACAGGCTGATGATTTCTTTAAAGCGTCCGGTGCATGGTCTGTGGAACTTTATCGGGCAGATATTGAGATGAATTTGCGCTCTGAACGAATGGCAGGTTTCCAGTTACTCGATTTGCAGGATTATCCGGGGCAAGGTTCGGCTTATGTCGGAATCCTGGATGCGTTCATGGACAGTAAAGGATTGATTGAACCGAAGAAATGGAGAGAGTTTTGTTGCGAGGTTGTTCCTTTGCTGACAACAGCTAAGTTCTGCTGGACCGGACAGGAAATCTTTGAGGGGAATGTTGAAATAGCTAATTATGGAGAACATTCTTTGAAAGGAAAAAGTGTGTCGTGGGAATTGAAAACAGGAAAGCGGTCACTCGGTAAAGGTAAAATGTCTGTTCCTTCCGGTTTGGGATTGCTAACTGCCGGTACGATTCGTCTCACATTACCCAATCTTGAAAAAGCATATAAAGCGGAATTATCCTTGAAGATTGCCGGAACTTCGTATCGTAATACTTATCCTTTATGGATATATCCGGCAAAGAAGCAGTTGAATACGGAGGGTATAGTCGTTGCCCGTCAATTAACGGATGAGGTGTTGAGTGCTCTGAAACAAGGTGGAAAAGTTTTGCTGATGCCGGGCAAAGAGGACTGTAAGGAAGTAACAGTAGGCGGACTCTTTCAAACTGATTATTGGAATTATCGTATGTTCAAAAGTATATGTGACCGTATTAAGAAACCTGCATCGCCGGGTACATTAGGAATCTTGACTAATCCCGAACATGCCTTGTTCAAGGACTTCCCAACGGATTTCCATACAAACTGGCAGTGGTATCCGATAATCAAGAATAGTTATCCGCTGATTTTGGACAATATGCCAAAAGAATACCGTCCTATTGTGCAAGTGATTGACAATGTTGAGCGTAATCATAAACTGGGCTTGGTATTCGAATTGAATGTCGGTGGTGGTAAACTGTTAGTCTGCATGGCTGATTTGGAGACTGCACGCAATACTCCCGAAGGGTTGCAATTCTACGCCAGTTTGCTGGAATATATGAACTCTCCGGAATTTAAACCGGCTACGTCTGTTTCAACAGAGTCTTTGAAGAATTTGTTTGTGGTAGGTGTACAAAAGGAAGGAATTAAAGTACTGGATAATATTTCGTACGACTAGATGTTTGAAGGCTAAAATTGTATAAGTTCAGGCGAAAAACAGACAAGCATACTTCTCTGCAAGGTTTGGAAGACCGAAAAAAGAGGGTGGTTTACGATATTATTGTCCTTTTGTACGCAATTCGCCTTGATGAATTTACCGGGCGGCTATCTTTGTGATGCAAAGCTGAAAAGACGATTCGGTTTTGTGTAAACATCAACTTTTAAATCAATACCAGTTATGAACAAACTAATAGTATATATCTTATTATTATTCATTCCTACTCAATTGGACGCGCAGGAACTCATGAAAGGAGAACTGAAGAGGGAATTGCTGCCTCAACCTGTTTTCCCGGAGAATCCTCACTTTGTCGACCTTTATTGGAAAACTTGGGAACTCGCTTGGGGACGGGTGAAATATCAGGAAGGTGTATTCCAGTCTCCTTATATGGACGAGAATCTTTGGGATGATACGATTTGGATTTGGGATACGGAATTTATGGTTTTGTTCTGCCGGTATGCTCCTGATGTTTTTCCCGGAATAGAGAGCTTGGATAACTTTTATGAGTCAATCTTGAATAAAAAATCTTCTTCACTCAGAATACAGCATCCGGATAACCCGCCTTTCTATTCATGGGTGGAATATGAATATTATAAGATGACGGGGAATAAGGAACGCATTAGGAAGGTGTTGAAAGATGAGCAGTTCTTGCAACGCCACTATTATTGGTTCGACTCTTTGAAACGTGGGACTAAGTTGCATTTCAGACACGCATGGATTGCTTTGGAGAAAAGTGACATCGGTTATCGGTGGGGCTGGGTGCAGAGCGGTATGGACAATACTCCCCGTGGCAGAGGTCGTAAAGGAGAATTGTTGTGGATGGATGCGGTATCACAACAGGCTCTTTCGGCTTTGTATATCGAACGTCTGGCAAAGGAACTCGGAGACAAGCGGACTGCTAAGGAGTTTGCAGCCCTATATAAAGAGAATAAGGCTTTGTTGAATAAATACTACTGGGATGAAAAGGACGGATTTTATTACGACCTTTCCGAGAAAGATACGTCATTTGTGAAAGTCAGAACTCCGGCGGTGTATTGGTCGATGCTTGCCGAAATACCTGATAAGGGACAAGCGGAACGTCTGGTGAAATATGCTGATGCTCCGGACGAATTTGGTGGAAAATATCCTTGGCCGTCTGTTGCCAGAAGTGACAAGGACTATAATCAAGATATTGGGGATTATTGGCGGGGGCCGTATGGCTTCCACTTGCTTATATGTCTACCAAGGCGCTTGAGACTTACGGATATTATGATATTGCTTATGAGAACTCTTATAAGCTGTTGTCCCAGATGTCCGAAACTTATCGGACTTTTAAGCCGGCAACCGTTTGGGAATGTTACTCTCCTTCGGCTTCCCGACCGTCCGAACGGCAGTATAAGGATAAACGGGAGTTGGTGAGACATGATTTTTGCGGCTGGTCTGCGTTGGGGCCGATTTCTCTTTTTATTGAAAATGTATTGGGCTTTTATAATATTGACGCTATCCGGAATTTGATTGAATGGCATAAGAAAGGTCAGAGTGAGCAGGGATTGCGGAATCTTAGGTTTGGAAGTACTATAACTGATATTGTAGCCAATGGTCAGCAAGTGCAGGTGAAAAGTAATAAACCTTATACCCTGAAGATAAACGGCAAGAAATATAGAATAAAAGAAGGCGAACAAATTATTACTATAAAACCATGAAGAAACTGATAGCATATTTGTGTATGATGATTTTTGTGCTGACTAGTGCGGCGCAAAGTCAAACAGACGAGAGTAAGATGAACCGTTTCGTGTCCGGTGTGATGAAGAAGATGACACTGGAAGAGAAGGTGGGACAATTGAGCCAATGTTCCGGCGGCTTTGCCACAGGACCCGATAATACGCGCGTTAGCCGTACGGAAGACATAAGCAAAGGTTTGATAGGCTCCCTCTTGAATGTGTCCGGTGCTGCCAATACCCGCAAATATCAAGAGGCTGCGATGAAATCGCGCCTGCGGATTCCTTTGATTTTCGGGTTGGATGTCATTCATGGTTTCCGTACAGGTTTTCCGTTGCCTTTGGCTGAGGCTGCCAGTTTCGACTTGGATGCCATAGAAAGAGGTTCGAGGTGTGCGGCGAAGGAAGCGTCGGCAGCCGGATTGCATTGGACGTTTGCTCCAATGGTGGACATCAGTTGGGATGCCCGTTGGGGACGTGTTATGGAAGGGGCAGGAGAAGACCCCTATTATGGCTCACTGGTGGCTAAGGCACGTGTACGCGGTTTGCAGGGAGATGATTTGTCGAAAGAAAATACGATTCTTTCTTGTATCAAGCATTTTGCGGGATATGGAGCTTCTACTGCGGGAAAAGACTATAATAGCGTGGATATGTCGATGGGACAGTTCGCCAATTTCTATATGCCGCCTTATAAGGCGGGTGCTGAGGCGGGGGCCGCCACATTTATGAGTGCATTCAATGATTTTAATAATGAACCGGCTACCGGAAGTAGCTTCTTGTTGAGAGAACTTCTGAAAAATCAATGGGGATTCAAAGGATTCGTAGTCTCCGACTGGGGTTCGGTAGGCGAAATGATAAACCACCGTTATGCGAAAGACGAAAAAGAGGCTGCTTATAAAGGCATAAAAGCCGGTCTGGATATGGAAATGGTAAGTGAATGTTATTCCAAGAATCTGATTACCCTGATAAAGGAAGGCAAAGTATCAGTGAAACTGGTGGATGATGCGGTCAGACGTATTCTTGAACAGAAATATAGGCTGGGATTGTTTGATGATCCGTTCCGCTATTGCGATGAGGAAAGAGAGCGTACGGTGATCGGTTCGGAAGAATCACGCAAGGAAGCGTGTTATGTGGCCGAACGTTCTGTTGTACTTTTGAAGAATGAAGGCGCTGTCCTTCCGCTTTCTTCTTCCGTTAAGAAAGTGGCTTTGGTTGGTGCATTGGCTAAATCACAAAAAGATATGTGTGGCGCATGGTCTTGTGCTGAGGTGAGTAAGGTAGTCACTTTGTATGAGGCAATGGAAAAGCGGGGGGTAACTGTCAATTATAATGACGGATACGACTTGAAAAAGAATCAGATCGTGAATCTGGAACAGACATTGGCTGCTGCCCGCCAGTCGGATGTAGTTGTGATAGCGATGGGCGAACAGGCATGGGAGAGTGGAGAGATGCGCTCAAAGGGTGATATCTCTATTTCTTCGGAACAACAAAGGCTGGTTTCCGAACTTGTAAAGACAGGCAAACCTGTGGTTGTATTGATGATGTGCGGCCGTCCTGTCATTTTCAATGAAGTGCGCCGGGATGCTCCTGCTATCTTATGCACCTGGTGGTTGGGAAGCGAAGCCGGCAATGCCATCTGTAATGTATTGTTCGGGGATTACAATCCTTCAGGGAAACTCCCGATGACTTTCCCGCAGCATAACGGGCAGATTCCTCTGTACTATCAGTATAAGAGTACCGGACGCCCTACTGCATTGGGCGGCTGGTGTGCGAAATACATTGATATTCCGACCGAACCGGCTTATCCGTTCGGCTATGGTCTGTCATATACCACTTTCGATTATTCGGATGTGAAGCTGCTTCCGGGTAATGGAAAAGATACTTATGTGCGTGTAGCTGTAACTGTGAAGAATACGGGAAAGTATGAAGGTGAAGAAGTTGTCCAGTTGTATGTCCGTGATGAAGTAGCTTCGATTACCCGTCCTATCAAGGAGTTGAAGGGATTTGATAAGATTAAGCTGAAAGTGGGCGAAAGCAGGACGGTGACGTTTGATGTGAAAGACGAACAGCTCGGTTTCTACAATAATCAGATGAAGTTTGTGGTTGAGAAGGGGGACTTTACTTTTATGGTCGGTGGAAATAGTCGTGACCTGCAAGAAATTAAATACACACTTAACTAAATAACGAATATGAAAAACAACTGGAAGAAATGGTTGCTCGTTCCTGTATTACTGCCTTCTTTCTTAGGGCTGGATGCGAAAACAATGCAGGGTGAGGTAACTCCACAGCTGTTGGATACGATTGAATATCGGGTCTTTATTGCCGTCGATAAAGCCGGAGTAGAGTATTGGGGTGGAAAGAAAATCTATCAGGAGAAACTGAACGCTTTCTTCGGACAGGTAAATGACTTCTGGAATAAGGCAGGGGAGGGACGTCTCAAGTATTACTTTCGTTATATTCCTGATTTGCAGGTAATCTACGATTGCTCTTCCCGACAGTTGGAGAATATTTACAAGAAGAGTGCAGGTTTTCCTGACCATGACGTACTGTTGATTATTGACTCCATACTTGATTTTGATGATGAAGAAAGTGCAAAAGGTTGGTATTGTAGCGGTGGTGCGGACAATCTGAGTATAGTTGTTTGCCGTGGTCGTAGTAAAACGGAACATGAAGATTTGTTCGGAATCGACTATTTTCATAGAGGAGTAGCACATGAGTTCGGACACTATCGTGGAGTGACGGATTTATATGCTGACAGAATCCGGGCGAAAAACAATCCGGTGAATAATTTGCAGTATGAACCGGACTCTTGCGTTATGAACAATCATTATAAGACGTATAAATGGAGTCCCTATGCCGTTAATATCATTAATTATACGGCAAAGTCCAAACGTCCGGGCCGTGACTTCCCCGGATTTTTCAAGCAGATGTTTCCGGAAAATATTCAAGTATCTGTAACCGTGAAAGGCAAAAAGAAGAAGGGAGTGAAATTGAACTTGTACGGTTCGCGTGCAAAGTTCAATGACTTGATTGCAACTCCCTATCGCACTTATGAGACGGATAAAAAGGGAGAATATCTGATTACCGGCGTTCCTGGCTTATATGATAAACCGGCTCCACCTTTACACACTGACGAGTTGCCTTACAATCGCTGGTTCACCTTCCTGCTCGAGGCGGAATATAAAGGAGAGAAGAAATATGTCTGGCTTCCCGAGTACGAAGTGCAACAAACTTTCTTTGAGAATAAGGATACCTATCAGGTGACAATTGATTTCTAAACGGACAGTGTAACAAGGGTAAACAGAAGAAGGCTTTTTGAATACTTTCTTAACAGGAATTTCTTTCTGTTATATGCGCCTTTTGTCCTTATCCGTAAGCCGTAACGCAATTAAGATGTAAATAAAAAGAATGTAAGATATAAAAAGTATTAGTTTATGAAACGTATGATGAGAAAACTTTTGTCGGTTCTAATGGCTGTCGCGCCTTTGACCGTTTGTGCGCAAAAAGTGTATGAACTGAAGGATGCATCCGGTAGGGTGCAGGTGAATGTGAGTGTAAATGGTAAGAATGTTGAATACTCTGTTCTCCACGAAGGGGATGTGATGATAGCTCCGTCTCCCATTTCCATGAAGCTGACCGACGGCACAGCTTTCGGACTGGAACCAAAGGTCAGGAAGGTCAGCAGGCGGACAGTGAATGAAACAATTTACCCTCCGGTTTATAAAAAGAAATCGATTGAAGACAAGTTCAATGAACTGAAAATTGATTTTAAGGGTGGATACAGTTTGGTATTTAGGGCTTACGAGGATGGTGCAGCCTATCGTTTTGTGTCTGATTTGAAAAAGCCTTTTATGGTAGAAAGTGAACAAGTCGCATTCTGTTTCCCTGATGATCCGAAAATATTCGTGGCTTCTCCAAAAGGAAGAATGAACGAAGGCAAAAAGGATCCGTTTTATAGTTCCTTTCAAAATACGTATCTGGAGACCGCTTTATCTGCATGGGATAAAGAACAGCTTGCTTTCTTGCCGGTTCTGGTAGAAGGAAAGAATCAGAAGAAGATCTGTATTACCGAAGCCGATTTGCTGGATTATCCGGGCATGTATGTGAAGCATGGTGATTCCGGTTTCTCTTTGGAAGGTACATTTGCTGCTTATCCTAAGAAAGTGGTGGATGAAGTACGCGGACTTAAAGGCGTTGTGAAATCCCGTGAACCTTATATTGCCAAAGTGGAGGGAGCTACTGCTTTTCCCTGGCGTGTAATGGTCATTTCAAAGAATGACACTGAACTGTTGTGCAATGATATGGTATATAAACTGGCTACTCCGGCTCAATTCACCGATTTTTCATGGATTAAACCGGGTAAGGTTGCCAGGGATTGGTGGAATGACTGGAATATCTATAACGTGGATTTTCGTGCAGGAATCAATAATGAGACCTATAAATATTACATTGATTTCGCTTCCAGGTTCGGCATCGAATATGTGATATTGGATGAAGGTTGGGCAGTTCCGGGTAAAGCGGATTTGTTCCAAGTTATCCCGGAAATTGATTTGGAAGAATTGGTCAGCTATGCGAGAAGTAAGCATGTGGATTTGATATTATGGGCAGGTTATCGTGCTTTCGAGAAGGATATGGATCGTGTATGCAAGCATTATGCAGCTATGGGAATTAAGGGCTTCAAGATTGACTTTATGGACCGTGACGACCAATGTGTCATTGACTTCAATCGTAAAGCAGCCGAAACAGGAGCAAAATATAAACTGCTGATTGATCTCCATGGTACGTCCAAGCCGACAGGGCTTCAACGCACCTATCCGAATACAATCAATTTTGAAGGAGTTCACGGGTTGGAAGAACTGAAATGGGCTGAACCGGGAACTGATCAGGTGCTCTATGATGTGACTGTACCCTTCATCCGTATGGTAGCCGGTCCGATGGACTATACACAGGGAGCAATGAATAACGTGATTATGAAGAATTTCCATGCGGTATATACAGAACCAATGAGCCAAGGAACCCGTTGCCGTCAGTTGGCACTTTACACAATATTCGATTCTCCTATCAATATGTTGTGTGATGCTCCTACCAACTATATGAAAGAGGAAGAGTGCACGAAGTTTATCGCTTCTATTCCTACTGCATGGGATCAGACTCTTCCTATCAGCGGTAAAATAGGAGAGTATATTGTTATGGCCCGTCAGAAAGGAGATACGTGGTATATAGGTGGATTGACCGATTGGAAAGCCCGTGATATGGAAGTTGACTTGTCCTTCTTAGGAGAAGGTGAATTTAATGCTGAGATTTTCAAGGACGGTATCAATGCTGATAGAGTAGGAAAAGACTATAAACGGGAAGTAATAAAAGTTTCATCAGATAAGAAGTTGAAATTGCACACGGCTCCCGGTGGCGGATTTGTAGTGAAGATAACAAAATAGGAATATTTCAAAAATGAGTTTTCGCATGAGAAAAAATACTTTTTTTATAGTTTTGTTCCTAATCTTCTCCTTAGGCATATACGCTCAGGAAAAAATTCACGGTCTGGCTGTTATTGCTGAATTTGATGATTTTCAATATGAGGCATCCGACGCTGCTATTGATAGTTTACTCAATCAAAAGAGTGGCTATAATAAGTCGGATAATGTCGGATCGTTGTATGAGTTTTTTAAGGACCAGACAAATGGGAAATATGAAGTCACCCATACAATTGTTCGCATTCGCTTTAATAAAAATATGAGTTACTTTAGAAACTCTACAGGTAAAAATCCGGACACGAATAAACCATGGGATTGGGGACAGGCATTTGCCGACTCGGTGATTCTGAAAGTACAAGAGAAGTATCCCGATGGTATTTCCGGATTAACCCGATACAAAGGAAAACCTGATAATGGAATTGGTTCGTGGTTAGTATTGGTGCCGTTTGGATATTCTGCGTATGGAGTTCATTCAGCCATTCCATTTAAAAGTGGAAATGAGTATATTCCGATGAACCATATTGGATTGTGTGACATAGGAAAAGGACCGGACTATATGGTAAGGATAATGGCTCATGAATCCTCTCATGCAATTTTTCGCCTTCCCGATGTAGGATATCAAAAGGGAGATAATCTATCTATCAAAGGAAGTGCCGGTTCTTTTTGTATGATGGGATGGAATGCTGGTAGTAAGAATGCGCCCATTGATTATTGTGCACCTATATTGCTTACTTTGAAAACAGCAGAAGTGGTTGATATTTCATCTGATTTTAAAGGAGAAATATCAATTAAGTCCAATGCGAGAGATACATTGTATCGCTACGTGAATCGTAGAAATCCGAAAGAATATTTTGTTATCCAGGCACTTAATCATAGTAAATGGTATCCTACACATAATGTAGCGGGTCATCCAATGGATACAGGATTGGCTATTTGGCATGTGGTGGAAGATGATAAAGCTCCTATGTCTCCTTGGTTCCGTCTTGTTCAGGCTGACGGGACAGACTTGATGAACGATACTTCAACAAAACCGCCTGTAGCAACCGGTAATGATAACCGTGTTCTTTTTGGCAAAAAAGTAAAATCGGTTAATGGTAGAATAAATCCAATGCTATGTTGGTTGGATGGTTCTATTCCTAGTCTCAATATTACTGATATTAGCGCCCCGGGTGCGATAATGAACTTTAAAGTGGGTGATTAATGTTTTAAGTGTAAAAAAATGGAAAAATCGCAGATGATGTTATTCCAAGTGCCTCTTCTTATGGAGAGAAATTTGGTGAAGTTGTTCCTGAATTAATCTGGAAGAATTGGTTAATTATGCGAGAAACAAAATGTAGATTTAATATTAGAAGATAACCAAATAATTGAAGTTTGAATTTTGGGTTTGACAAAGGGAACATGATTCAGAAATGGATATGTTCCCTTTTATTGCTCATACTAATTAATGTAAAGAAATATGGACTTTAATATTTATAGGATACAAATGTATAGAAAAAATGAAAGTTGAAGGAATGATCATATTGTTGTTAATTTTATTTTTTTTCTTTCCCAGACAATGTGTAGGATGTACATCCGTTATAGTATCCGGTAAAGTAACAAAAGACGGACGACCTCTGCTTTTTAAAAATCGGGATACTCCGAATGTCGATAACTTGTCTTTATTAGTGCAGGGAGAGAAATACAAATATCTTGCGATTGTAAGAGCCGGTAATTTAGAACCCGATAATGCTTGGGGCAGGCATAATGAAGCGGTTTTTGCTATCATAAATACAGCAGCCTTCAAACTGAACGGACCTGATGAAAAGAACTTTCCTAATGATGGGGTGTTGATGGGGCGTGCGTTGGGAATTTGTACAACTCTTGAAGATTTCAAACAGTTTCTAGATACATTAGCACGCCCAATGGGAGTGAATTCTAATTTTGGAGTAATTGACGCCAAAGGAGGTTGTGCTTATTACGAGACGGGAAGTGAAGCATACACTAAGTTTGACGCCAACGATTCTAAGGTTACTCCGAGGGGATATCTGCTTCGAACAAATCATGCTTTCATGGGAGAACGGAAATTGGATCAGGGAATAGAACGTTATATGGCAGTTACGGAATTCATGTAGCAGACGGATTGTACCGAGGATTTAACTTATGAACATTTGCTGCTCCATATTCCTCGCAATCTGAAACATGGGCTTACTAAAACAGACTTGTGTGAATTTATGCCAATGTATGAACGACAAGTCGTCATAGTTCCTTTCCGTGATTTTATCCCTCGTTACACAACATCTTCCACCTTGTTAGTACAAGGCGTTTCTTTTGGCGAAAATCCTTTGCTTGCTGTTAGTTGGACGATAATTGGACTCTTCATTGACTGAGGAAGTTTTATAGGGAAATATTATAAACTATGTAATGATGGTGTCAAAAATAAATATTTTAAATCTCAAAATACTGTTTGGATATTTAATAATGCTTTTAGTTATTATTGGGGTGATATCGATAATATTGTGTGAGAAACGACAGTTGCATGAAATAAGAGCGGATGTAGTGGGGTATCGTAATATTCGGTATGATATTCATTTGGCTCATCGTTTTATAACCGAGCTTGCGACGTTGGGTGAAGCTGTTGTCGGTTGGGAAAATGAGGATTATCAAGTATATTGTGAGAAGAGATTATGCACTGATAGTTTATTGCAAAAGTTACAACAGAATTGTTTGGATTTTATAGATCCTGAACATATTAATACTTTACGTAGTTTGCTTGCAAGCAAGGAACGGCACTTGTACCATATTATGCAAACTCTTCATAAACAGGGAGAGGCGGACAGTTTGCTTGTGCATGGTCTACCGCTTGTTGGAGAAGGCATTCATTCTCGTGAAGTGAAAAGGAGAAAGAAGGGAATTGTAGGATGGTTCGGAAAAAAAGAATTGATTCAGGTTGCCTCACCTGCAAAAACACTTTATTTTCTGAATGAACAATTGAGGGATATTCAGAAGGTGCGTAGAAATGAGTTGGAAAGTTATACAGATACATTGAGAGCAAAGAACAGGATACTTAACAGCGAGTTGGTGAGTTTGATTTCTAAAATGGATACTTTGACACAAATGGCTTTTGAGCGGAAAGAGCAAAGAATAGAGAATATGCGACTGGACTCTTTCCGATTAATGTCTTATATGTTGTTGGTTGCTATATTGTCGTTATTTATTTCTTATCTGGTTATTCAACGCGACCTTCGACAAAAAGAAAAATCGCGTTTGGCGTTAGAAGAAAGTATTCGACAGAATAAGACCCTTTTGGATATGCGTAAAAAAATAATTTTGACTATATCTCATGATATACGTGGTCCTTTGGGGAGTATTAATGGTAGTGCGGAATTAGCGATGGATACACGTGAAAAGAAAAAGAGGAATAATCATCTTGTTAATATACAGATGTCTTGCCGGCATATATTACATCTTGTTAATAATCTGTTGGATATTTATCGGATGAATGAGAATAAAGAGTCCCGAAATGAAATACCATTCAAATTGGATAAGTTTCTGGAAAGAATCATTACCGAATATCTGTATGAGAGTAATAATAAGGGGATATTGTTTATAACAGAACTGTCCGGGATAGAGATAATGACAGTCGGTGATGTTGACCGCATAGAACAAATACTTGATAATTTATTAACGAATGCCATCAAATTTACGGAGGTTGGTGAAATACGTTTTTTGGCAAGTTATGGGAACGGTTTGTTGGTAATAGAAGTGCGAGACACAGGTATCGGTATGAGTGAAGAAACATTATCCCGTATATTTCTTCCTTTTGAGCGCGCTGCTCAAAATATAAATTCAGAGGGTTTCGGATTAGGGCTTTCAATAACAAAAGGGCTTGTGGGGTTGTTAGGAGGTAATATTTCTGTCAGGAGTTCCATAGGAAAGGGAAGCGTTTTTCGTGTAGAACTTCCGCTTGTTGAAACACAAGAGAAAGAAAAAGAAGAGAATCATTTTATCACAGGGAACTTGCTGCTGCCTCGCCATGTGCTTGTGGTTGATGATGATTCCGTCCAGCTTGAAGTAATCAAGGAGATGCTGGAACGTAACGGAGTGTCTTGTGAAACGTGTAAAAATGTAAAAGAGGTTGTGAAGGCACTCAGAAAAAGGAATTTTGATTTAATTTTGACAGATGTACAGATGCCCGACAATGATGGTTTTAATCTGTTTAAGCTAATACGTAATTCTAAAATAGGAAATTCGCGGACAGTTCCTATTATGGCAATGACTGCACATGGAGATAAAAGTCCTTCTGTCTTCACGAAAGCCGGCTTTTTTGATTGTATAAACAAGCCCTTCTCCGCTCATGAACTTTTGTCATTTATTTCTTCAGTTGTCCGGCAGGAAAATGAGGAAATGAATGAGGTGTCTTTTGAGGTGCTGACATCCGAAATTGATGACAAAGAAACGCTGCTGGAACTATTTGTAGAGGAATCTGCAAGGAGTATTTCCGAATTTCGAGACGCTTTGGAAACGATGAACCGGAAACGGTTTCGTGAGATTGTGCACCGTATGCATCCTTTATGGAAGATGTTGCGTGTTGATAATATTTTACATAAATACTATAAGATACTGCACGATAAACATGCGAGTGTGAAAACTGTCAAAGAAGAGACAGATAAGATTGTGGCTTGTACATCTGAATTAATGGTGAAAGCAGAGAATGAAATAATTCGATTGAAAAATGAAACAGAGAATACTGATAGTTGAAGATAATGTAGTCCTGTCGCAGTTGCAGAAAAAATGGCTGGAAAGGTCAGGGTATGATGTAGTAACGACTATGAATGAACCGATTGCCCGCAAGCTGATGGGATGTCAGGAGTTTGATCTTATCCTTTCTGATATACGTTTGCCGGAAGGTAGTGGCATCTCCTTTTTGGAATGGCTTAATAAGTCTCAAATACGGATTCCCTTTGTAATAATGACAGATTATGCATCTTTTTCGGATGCGGTATATGCGGTAAAACTGGGTGCCAGTGATTATTTACCCAAACCTGTATATAAGGATAGATTGCTCGAACTTGTCCGTGACCTGTTGAAGCCACTATCAGTCATACGTGAAGAGAAAACAATAGTGCGGCGAATCAGTACTCAGGCAAAGGAAGTAGAACGTCTGGCTTTACTTGTTGCCCCCTCGGATATTTCTGTAATGATACTTGGAGCCAATGGTACAGGAAAAGAGTCGATAGCCCAAAGTGTCCATCAAAACAGTGACCGAGGTAATGGTCCTTTCATTGCTGTGAATTGTGGGGGAATTCCTCAATATCTTACCGCATCCCATTTCTTTGGACACGTTAAGGGTGCATTCACCGGTGCGGACAGTGATCGGAAAGGATGTATTGAACTGGCGAATGGCGGTACTCTGTTTTTAGATGAGGTCGGTAATATGCCTCTTGAACTTCAGGTTATGTTGTTGAGGGTATTGCAGGAGCATGTCTATTCCCCGGTGGGTACTCTCAAAGAACGGACTGCCGATGTCCGCGTCATCTCTGCGACCAATGAAGATTTAAAGAAAGCAATATCTGAGGGGAGATTCCGGGAAGACCTTTATCATCGCCTGTGTGAATTTGAACTCCGAATGCCTTCCCTTGCTGAATGTCCGGAAGATATCTTGCCTTTTGCTGAGTTTTTCCGTAAACAGTTCTCTGAAAAATATAGGAGGGTAACTACCGGTTTCACAGTTGGAGCCAAAGAACTGTTGCTCAGTTATTCATGGTCTGGAAATATTCGGGAGCTGAAAAACAAAATCAAACGTGCCGTTATTGTGACACGACAGGAATTACTATCCCCAGAAGATTTGGGGTTTGATAAAGAAATGATTATTGAGACATGCAGGAAAGACTGGTCGACAATAATGAAGATAAGGGATGAGGAGAGAGAACTGGAGCAGGTAAAACTTGCCCTTGAAAAATCTGGCGGTAATATCACACAGGCAGCCGGACTGCTTGGAATCAGCCGTCCGGCTTTGTATGCCAGATTAAGGAAATATAACTTAAAATAGTTTCTTACATTTCCGAGATATCATCATGCAGATACTCCGGGGGATTGCTTGGCCTTATATAATAACCATTGACAAGGGGGTACATGTTTCATGATGTGTATTCCCTTGTTTACCGTAATGGGGAGAAGATATATAACCGCTTCGTCTACCATGTGATAGAAGAAAAGTCGCTGCAGTAGTTCCACACTGTCTTTGCTAATTCTTCGGGAAGAAATCCGTCAAGTGCCATTGCCATCACAAGTTGAATCCTAGCCATATCTCTGCCTTTATTTTATAATATAAAAAGCGTGAAATCCACGCAGTTCCGGACAGAGACTCTGGTAAGCCCAATAACAGAAACTTGCATGGGCTCACGCTATAAGATATAGCATAAGCCTCACGCAATAGCCTTTGTTATTTGAAATGTACCAGATGCTATATTCTATTTTTAATTTTCAAATTAGAAATAATCTACCAATAGTAAAATGAGTATCCTATATTATTTCTTTTTCTTCTCTATTTTCTCTTCTTCCAATCCTAAACGTTTGCATAATTCCGGTTCTTTCTTGATGCGGTCCATTTCCATATTGATAATTGCTTGCGCATCAGCTTTAATCTGGTCATAATTCCGCTGAATTTGTTGTATCATAATGTCATTTCCATCTTTATCCTTAAACTCGTTGATAACAGGAATTTTCTTGTATGCCTTTTCTTCTGCGTTGACTTTTTTGTGGTCCACGATGATTTCGGCGTGGAATATCTTCTGTTCTATTTTCTCACCGAAATTGTCCGATACCGCACCTACGAATGTTCCTTGTGAAAGGTTTGCTATCTTGGAGGCAGGAATAAGAGAGTCGA
>ERZ791720.418-NODE-418-length-25447-cov-2.98933_pt1 | contig 25447 bp, 20 predicted proteins | sample MGYA00510048_ERZ791720 | MGnify/ENA primary metagenome ERZ791720 (study PRJEB30046, sample SAMN00715142) | human gut metagenome | study: EMG produced TPA metagenomics assembly of the A metagenome-wide association study of gut microbiota in type 2... | reverse complement strand
TCGAGGCAAACTCTCCTTGCATCATCAATGTCATCAAGAGAACAACAGGTTTTTTCTCGCTTTTCACCGATATCTTCGTTATCAAAGAGCTTGAGGGTAATGCCCGTTGCGTCATATCCCATATCCTTGGTAAGAAATGCGGCAACCGAGCTGTCAACTCCTCCGCTCATTGCAATCAATGCTTTGTTAGTCATTTATTCCTCCCGAACAGATTTGCGTTCATAAGTAATTTATCAGCCGAGTCTGATCATTTCATCAATGCACTTTCTTGCGTCTGTGATAGTCTGATCGTCAAGCTTGATTTCTTCTCCGCCGTTGCCGTTAAGGCAGTTGTAAACATCAACAAGTGTTGTTGATTTCATATTCGGGCAGATGAGCTTTAATGTAAGACCGTAGAAATTCTTGTCCGGACATTCATACTGCAAATGTTCGGCAATGCTGATTTCTGTACCGATAATGAATTCCTTTGCATCGGATTTCTTTGCATAATTCATTATGCCCGATGTTGAGCCGACATAATCAGCCATAGCAACAACTTCGGGAGTGCATTCGGGATGAACAAGAACGAGTGCGTTCGGATGAAGCTCCTTAGCCTTCTTAACATCCTCAACATTTACGCAGGCATGAATCGGACAACCGCCGTTGAGAAGCTTGATGTTCTTGTCAGGGCACTGCTTTGCAACATAGTCTCCGAGGTTGCAGTCAGGGATAAAGAGAATGTTCTTATTGTCAAGATTGTTTACGATTTTAACAGCCGATGAGCTTGTTACGCATACATCGCAAATTGTTTTGAGTTCTGCCGTAGTATTGATGTATGCAACAACTGTGTAATCGGGATACATTTTCTTAACCTGAGAAATAAGCTGTTTGTCCATCTGGTCTGCCATACTGCAGCCGGCAACAGGCTGTGCAAGGTAAACAGTTTTTTCAGGTGAAAGAATTTTGCAGGTTTCAGCCATAAATCTTACGCCGCACATAAGAATGTTCTTGTTTTCGGCTTTGCTTGCGTCAACACTCAGCTTGTAGCTGTCGCCTGTGTAATCTGCAATTTCAAGAATTTCATGCGCCTGATAGCTGTGGGCAAGAATACAGACATCCTTTTCCTTTTTCAGCTTGAGAATCTGTTCTTGTATTGATGAAATATTCATAATAGCTTTCCTTTCAAGGTAACAAGGTAATTAAAATTACTCCCCTTATTATACATTTTCAGCAGTTTATATGCAATAGCTTTCGGTGTAAAAAAGCTGTATTTTTTGCGTTTTTAACAAGAAACAGCACATATTTTTGGTTGTATTTAAAAAAATATTTTTGTTCCTTTAGATTTTACACATAAATGAATATGTGCTATAATTAAGTATAAATTTTGAATAGTATCATATCCCAAAGTTAGAACGGGTTAAATTAGGAGGATTATGTGATGAAAAAGACAATTGCTGTGTTATTTGCAGTTATGATGATGTTATTGTCGGCAGTTCCCGCATTTGCTGCCGCAAGTCCGGAACCGAGTACATTCAAATATAAGGTTGAAGTTATTCCGACAGAGGGCGGTGACGGTGATTATAAATTCACAACGGGTATTGACGAAAACGGCGAACAGCATGTTTACATTGAGCCGCTTCCTTATGACGGTTATGTTTTTGATCACTGGGAAATTTCGGGCGGTCCTTTCAGAACCGACAGCAAGTATACAGACGCTAATATGAATATTATTATTTCAGGTGACCTTGTTTGTATTCCTTATTACCGTAAGGCAAGCAGCGGCGGCACAACAGGTCCTGTTGCTGCAGCTACGGCAAAGAAAGATGATTCAACAACTTCACCAAAGACAGGCGCAAGCGATGTTGTACCGTATGCAATTTTAGTTCTTTCTCTTGCGGCTTGCGGTGCGGCTGTATTTAAACTTGTAAAGAGCAAATAATCCAACCTTAACTAAAAATCAAGAGACTTCTCATAAGGAAGTCTCTTTTTTATTCATTAGATGTTTGAATAATCAGGTTTTGTATTGCAGATGCAGAAGTTTGTAAATTGTAATAAAATTTTACTGACAGGTAATGATTAATTGACATACTGATACAAAAATGATACAATATGACCGATTGGGAGTTTTTGTTATGAGCAGAAAAAGAAACAAATTTCTTATAGCTTTGATTATTTTGCTTGTGGCTGCAATTATCGGCACACTTGCGTACATAGTCGTTAAAAACTTAAATGAAAATAACGAGCGAAAAAGTCTTGATAACATCGCAGACTCGTATGCGTCAGGCATTGAAAACGGTACAACCTCTGCAACAGAATCTGCAACAGAAGTGACTTCACCGTCAATCAATGTGAAAAAGGTTGAAAATCCGATTGATTTCAAGTCGCTTCAACAGCAGAACAGCGACATTTATTCGTGGATTTACATTCCGAATACAAATGTAAATTATCCTGTTTTGCAAAGTCATCTTGACGATAACTTATATCTTGACCACGATATTTATAAGAATTACAGCTTTTCGGGCAGTATCTATTCGCAGATGTGCAACAAGCGTGATTATTCCGACAGAGTGACTGTGCTTTACGGTCATAATATGGCAAACGGCTCAATGTTTGCAACGCTCCATCGCTTTTATGATGCCGATTTCTTTAACAAGAACAGGTACATCTATGTTTACACTCCCGACAGAAAGCTTACATACGAAATTGTGTCAGCTTTTGAATATGATAACCGACACATTATGAATTCGTTTGATTTTTCCGATGATAATGTATTTTCGGATTATCTCAATATGATTAAAAACCCACATTCTGTTTCTGTGAACAAGAGAAATACGGAGCTTACTACCGATGATAAAATTCTTGTTTTAAGCACATGTTTAAACAGCGGTGACGGAAGATATCTTGTGCAGGGAGTGCTGAAGAAAGATGAACCGACAAAATGAAAGTTCGGCTGAGGCAACAACTGAAAATATAGAAAACAAGCTTGATCCGAATACGCCGGAAATTCTTGAATCGAAAAGAGAAAAGAACAGTAAGGAGCATGTAAGCGATCCTTCAAGGTTGGATATAGAAGGTTATATTTTCAAGGACAGCAAGTTAATAAAGAAAAAGAAAAAAGTATATACAGATGTGTACGGAGTTGATTCCGACAGCATTGTCGTGAAGAGTAACACCACAAATCACTATAAAAAGCATAGATCAAAGTCGCATCATCACCATTCAAAGCATCGAAAAATGAAAACCTGGAAAAAGGTGCTTTTGTCAATCGGCTGTACATTACTTGGTTTAATTATACTCACCGTAGGCACGGTTGCGTATTTGATTTATCAGGGCGGAAACGAGCTGTTTAATACGGATATTCATGTTACCGCCCCACAGGGCATTGAAACCGAGGAAAACGGTAAGTATGTCGTATACAACGGTGAAACATATCAGTTCAACGAAAAGGTGACGAATGTTCTGTGTATCGGTGTTGACAAGCGCAACCTTGACGAAAATAATAACAGCAAAGTCAAGGCGAGCGGCGGTCAGGCGGATGTGCTTATGCTTGTGTCAATCGACACTTCAAACGGTAAAATAACGCTCTTCAACATTTCGAGAGATTCGATGGTTGATGTCACAATGTATTCAGCAGGCGGTGCGTATGCAGGCACGGAAAAACAGCAGATTTGTCTTTCGTATTCATACGGTGACGGTAAGGAATCAAGCTGTGAAAATACGGTAAATTCAGTTCAGAGGCTGTTCTATAACATTCCGATTAACACATACTTTTCGCTTGACCTTGACGGCATTTCCGCTCTCAACGACAGCGTTGGCGGTGTTGATGTTGTGTCACCCGAAACAATCGGGGAGTTTGTTGAGGGAGAAAGCTATCACCTTGTCGGACAGCAGGCTGAAAGCTTTGTCAGAACCCGTGATACAAGCAAGACCGATTCAAACAATATGCGTATGCAAAGACAGAAGGTTTACATTCAGTCTTTTATGAATACGGTTCTTCAGCAGACAAAGGAAGATTTAACAACGCCGATCGATTTGTTCAATGCGTCCGCTCCGTATTCATGTACAAATCTTAACCCGTCAAAGGTGTCATATCTTGCTCAGCAGGCTGTGCTTGGCGGTATGAACGGAATTGATATGGTTTCAGTTCCCGGTCAGGTTGCAATGGGTTCAAAATACGCAGAATTCAATGTCAGCGAGGCAGAATTCTATCAGCTGTTTTTGAGTATTTATTATACGAAAATAGAATAATAATCAAACAAATAAAATGCATCAGATTCCAAATAAGGTTCTGATGCATTTTTGTTTTATGTGCAATGCGGTTGTTGAATCGTGCGAATAATAACAATTCTACGCTCGGGCATAATATGTTTTAATATCGCAAACTTTCTTCACGAATAGGGAACGGCGGCTCGTCGTCACAGTAAAACAGACAGCCGATAATTGGCTGTCTGCATTTTGTTCAATATTTAATTTGATGCGGAGGTTGTTTCTTTTGAAGAAGTGCCGCCTGTGAACAATTCTTCAAAAACGAAGCTTGCAAACTTCTTTCTCTGTTCGTCAAGGTCTGAAATCTTAATTGTTGATGTGATTCTACCGTCCCATGTTTTTGTTTTATCATCGTAGTACCAAAGACCTTCTTCAGGAACATAATACTGCTCTACATCATAGGAAAGATATGTGAGAGCGTGAGAAACAAGTGCTGTGATTTCGTCCTTCTTGAGGTTTGTTGTTACAAGAGGACCGACAGAGCTTACAATTGAAACAATCTGACCGAGGTCCGCACTCTTCATACTTGTGAACAGAGTTTCAAGAAGCTTTCTCTGTCTTGAGGTTCTGTCCCAGTCGTCACCGTCAAGACCGATTTCGTTGCCGTCCTCGCCTTTTGTAAGACCTCTGTTTCGAGCATACCAAAGAGCCTCCTGACCGTTGAGATGAACAGTACCCGGTGCGTCTGTGATAGTTGTTCTTGTGTCAGCCTGATTGTTCTTGTACATCTGATAGTTGATGTAGTCAATTTCGTCCTGAGTAACTTCCATATCAACACCGCCGAGGGTGTCGATAATCTTCTTAAAGCTGTCAAAGTCAACAACCGCATAACGGTCAACCTTGATGCCGAAGTTTGCTTCAATTGTCTGAATTGAAAGCTTTGCTCCGCCGTAGTTATAAGATGAGTTGAGCTTGTCATATCCGTAACCCGGAATATAAACATAGGTGTCACGCTGGAATGATGTCAGTTTAAGCTTTTTGTGGTTGTTATCAATGGTCATCATAATCATTGTATCACTTCTGCCGTGTTTATCGCCGTTTGAATTGTCTTCGCCAAAGAGCATAACATTAAGCTCCTTGGAGTTCTGCAGAAGCTCTCCCTCTGAAAGCGAAAGGTTTGTTGTGTCGCCCTCAAGCGGTGCAACCGATGAGTTGGTTGCTGCTGTGTTGTTGTTTGTGTCATCAAGCTCTTTGAAGTTGAGAGTATCAAGGAACGAATAGTAGTAGAGCATTCCGCCGCCGCCCAACAGGAATATTATTGAAAACACAAGGCAGAGAATTCTTTTAAGTCTGCCTTTTTTATTATATAATTTTTTGACCTGCTTATTTGAGCTTATGTCAACAAAATCGCTTTTCTGACTGTTTTTTTCGTAATTTGGCATATTACTCCTCCAATCGGGTAAAAAGCACACAATACATAAGTATAGTTTATTATACCATATGAGAATTTCTTTTAATGCTAAATTAGAATTAAAATCTGCCTTTTCGTAAAGTTTTAGCGAAAAATCTGACTGAAAATATAGATTTTTTTGTCGGTAACTGTCAATCCTGTTCATCAAGTGACAAATAGAAGGACGGAAGGAACTCTTTTTCAAACACCTCGTTTTCGGGCATATTCATATTGTGAATTGATCTTTCGGTTGCCTCTTTTGCCTTTGAAAACTCGCTGTTGCCCATTTTTATTTCTTCAATACATTTTATGAGTGCGGAAAACTTGTCCGCCGCTTTTACATATTTTTTAAGTTCATCGTCACCTGCACCGTTCATTTTGATGATTTTATCCATATCGTCCTTAAAATCATCCGGAAGCATCGACACAAGCCTGTTGCCTGCCGTTGTTTCAATTTCCTTGTAGGCGTTTTTGATTTCGGGGTTGAAGTATTTTACGGGAGTCGGCATATCGCCCGTTATGATTTCGGTTGCATCGTGAAAAAGTGCGAGCAATGCGGCTCTTTCGGCATTGAGATTACCGCCGAAACGCTTGTTGTGAATCAAAACAAGGCAATGTGCAATCACTGCAACATCAAGACTGTGTTCACTGAGGTTTTCACAGCGTGTGTTGTTCATAAGTCCCCAACGGTTGATGTACCTCATTCTTGAAAGCATTGCGTAAAAATGTGAAATATTCATAGGTAGTTTCTCCTGTTTTTTGCTAAAAATTAGTGCAATTTGTATCGCATTATGTTATAATGTAATCTAAATGTGGGTGTCTTTTGAATAAATGACGGTGAAGGACATTTATATTACTGATTATACTATTCATAATTTAAAAGTAAAGAAATTATCGAAAAAAGATTTTTTCAGACTTTTTGCTCCGTGGAGGGTTTTATGCCGAGCAGAATTTTGCAAAAATATCCAACACAAAAACTATTCGGTTTGCGTGTGTTTCTTATATCAATTATAACTGCAACAGCACTTTTTCTACCGTTTATCATAATGGGTGGCGGTGTTTTCTATTATTACGGTGATTTCAATGTTCAGGAAATTCCGTTTTATCAGCTTGTGCATGACGCCGTAAGAAACGGTGATACGGGTTGGATGCACAATGTTGACCTCGGAACGGATATGCTCTCAAGCTTCAGCTTTTATCTTCTTGGCAGTCCGTTCTTTTGGCTGACAATTCCGTTCCCGAGTGAGGCTGTACCGTATCTTATCGGACCGTTGCTGATTTTAAAATTCGGCTGTGCGTCACTTTCCGCATATCTCTATTTGAAAAGATATGTGTCTGACAGGAATTTCGCTCTTGTAGGCGGATTGCTGTATGCATTTTCGGGATTTTCAATCTACAATGTGTTCTTTTTCCACTTTCATGAACCGATGATAATGTTTCCGCTGTTGCTTGCGGCACTTGACGCATTCATCTATGACGGAAAAAGAATAGTGTTCGCACTTGCGGTATTCTCCGCCTGTGTTGTGAACTACTACTTCTTTGTGGGACAGGTTCTGTTCGTAATCATCTATTTCCTTATGATTACGCTTACCAAAACCTACAAATTTAAAGTTAAAAATTTTCTCTTGCTTGCGCTTGAGGTTATCATAGGATTCCTTGCAACGGCATTCATACTGCTGCCGTCAGTGCTCGGATTAATTGGCAACCCAAGGCTTGCCGAGCTTCCGAACGGCTGGGATTCGCTTGTCTACAGTCAACCGCAAAAATACTGGCTGATAATTTTAAGCCTGTTTTTCCCCGCAGATATGCCTGCGTTTCCTGTGTTCACACCCGGCTCAAATTGCAGATGGGCGTCTGTTGCGGCATGGTTGCCGCTTGTCGGAATGACGGGAGTTATCGCATATTTTCAGGTTTGCCGAAAAAGCTGGCTCAAAAAGCTTCTTGCCGTGCTTGCTGTGTTTGCGTGTGTGCCTGTTTTGAATAGTATGTTCCAGCTTATGAACAGCTCAATTTACTACGCAAGATGGTTCTATATGGGCGTGCTTATGCTTGTTCTTGCAACAATCAAGGCATTTGAAAACAGAAAAACCGATTGGAACAGGGCGATTCGTTGGTCGGCAGGAATTACGGTAGGTGCAACTCTGCTGATAGGCCTTATGCCTGTGAGCTATACGGATGAGGAGAGCGGCGATATTCAAAACACGGTTATCGGCACTCAGGCAACATTTGAACGCTATTGGCTCTATGTTCTTATGGCTTTGTTAAGTTTGCTTGCGTTCGTTCTCATAATCAAAAAATTCAGACGAAACAAAAAGAGATTTACGGTTATGCTCACTGTTGGTATCCTGAGCGTTTCGCTTTTTACCTCATATTTTATAATCGCCACAGGCTATTTCTCAAGCAGCAGTACAAATACCATCAAAGAAGATATCATAAACAGGCGTGACGGTATCACAATTGCCGATATTGACAATGTTCGCAGTGATTTTTACGAATGTGTTGACAACACGGCAATGTTCTGGCAGATTCAGAGCATTAACTGCTTTCAGAGTTCTGTTTCAACATCTATAATGCAGTTTTACGATGCACTCGGAATTACAAGGGATGTTGCATCAAGACCTGACCTTGATGTATACGGACTTCGCCCGTTTCTGAGCTGTAAGTATCTTTTTGATTACCGTGGCGACGGAAAATCGGGAAGTCTGAATTCATTTATTGACGAAAACGGCAACACAAGAATGCCGGGTTGGAAATATCTCAGAACGCAGAACCGTTTTGATATTTACCGCAACGAATACTACATTCCTATGGGATACACCTTTGATAAGTTCATTGCCGAAGAAGAATTTGACCTTGTGACGAACGCACACAAGTCCGAGGCTTTGCTCTATGCAATGGTTCTTCCCCGTGACCTTATGAAGAAGTATTCCGATATTACGGGCTACAGCGATGAAAAGTACAAGCTTTTGTACGGCAAACATCCGGAGGATTACGACAGCATTACGGAAAAGTTTGATTACGATAATTCGGAGTACAAAAAGGTTTGTAATCTCAGAGCCTTGAACAGTTGTACTTCATTTGAATATACAGATAACGGCTTTAAGGCTGTTTACAATAATACAAAGGGTGACGATAACCTGTTGTTTTTCAGCGTTCCTTACAGCGATGGTTTTACCGCAACTGTAAACGGCAAGGCGGCAGATATTGAAAAGGTTGACTACGGCTTTATGGCTGTTAAGATTCCAAAGGGCGAAAGGTGTGACATTGTATTCACCTACGAGACCCCCGGATTTTCAACAGGTGTCAAAATCAGCCTTTGCGCATTCGGAGCATTTTTAATCTACTGTGCGGTTATTGTGACCGTTAAAACAGTTAAAAAAAGAAAAAATAAAAACTGATAAAGATACAATCAGCATTTAAGTACGGAGGTATTTATTATGTTTGGAAACAAAATACTTGACTTCAAAGACGAACTTTTAAAGGATCTTAACACACTTCTTTCTTTTGAATCAGTTGACGGTGAAAAGAATGACGAGTGCGATAATGCCTTGAATTTTATTCTTAAAAGAGCAGAAGATTTCGGACTGACAGGGGAGAGAACAACCGACAAGAGCGGTCATATAACCCTTGGCGACAGCGGAAAGCTTTGCGGTGTGCTTACTCACCTTGATGTTGTTCCTGCGGGAAACAGCTGGAGCGTTCCGCCGTATGCACTTACTGAAAAGGACGGCAGACTTTACGGCAGAGGAATTGCAGATGACAAGGGTGCGGCTCTTGTTACTCTCTATTGCTTGAAAGCAATCAAGGACAGCGGTGTAAAGGGCGTGAACACTCTGCGTGCTATTTACGGCACGGGTGAAGAAACGGGTATGGAGGATATGGAAAATTATTTCAAGAAAAATCCACTTCCCGACATGGCATTCACTCCCGACAGCGACTACGGCATCTGCTTTGCCGAAAAGGGTATTCTTCAGCTTGAAGTCAGCACACTTTTAAATAATGCAACAACACTCAGCCAGTTCCATGCAGGCAGAGCAGTTAATGCAGTTCCCGACAGAGCGTATGTAATGCTTGATTCATCAGACTATGACGAGCAGACTCTCATGCGCCTTGCAGACGCAAGTGACGGTGATTTTGAATTTAATTACACAATTGACGGCCTTATGATAATCAGCCGTGGCAAAGCGGCTCATGCGTGTGAACCGGACAAGGGCTACAATGCCGCAGCAGCACTTGTTGACCTTATCTCAAATGTTTACACAACAAAGGAAACAGGTTCAATCTGTTCATTTATTGACTACGCAATCAACAAGGAAACAAACGGCAGATCACTCGGTCTTAAAATGAGCGATGCTGTTTCGGGCTCGCTCACCGTAAACCTCAGCAGCGTGAACATTGAGGGACAGACCGCAAAGGCTGTGTTTGATATCCGTTATCCCGTTACCGTGAGCGTAAACAGAGTTCTCAAACAGTTCAAAAAGGTTGCGAAAATCAGCGACCTCAAGGTTACTGTTCTCAATCACGAAGAACCGCTTTATGCCGATAAGGACAGCAAGCTTGTAAAGCTTCTCTCGGGCGCTTATGAAAGCGTAACAGGTGAAAAGGCTGAGTTTTATTCAACAGGCGGCGGAACATACGCAAGAATGCTTGGAGGTCACGGTGTTGCATTCGGTCCTGCATTCAAAAATGACGATGTTCGTATGCACAATGCAGACGAAAGTATGGACAAAGAGAATTTCTTTAAACACGCTCAGATTTGTCTTGAGGCAATGTACAGAATGTTTACTGACGGAGAATAATGCGTTTCGTTATGAACAAATTCAGATGAAAAGGGAATGCTAATGAATACGGAAAAAACTGTTAGAAAACAGGCAAAAAAGAATCTTGAGGGGAACCGGTCGGTAATTATCTCAGAGGTAATGGTTGCTGTGCTTGCATTTTTGACAGGGCTGTTTGCGTTCAGCCTTGCAATGTCTGTGGCAGGACTTTATGGTGTGAAAAATCCGAATCAGACTCAGCAGATGCTTACAATGATTTTCGGGCTTGTATTTTTTGCTTTTGTTGTTGTGTGTCTGCCGCTCATAAACGGAGTTTACAGAAGTGTGTGTAATGTAGTCAGGGGCAGAGAGTGCAGTCCTCTTGATGTTTTTTACTATTATAAAAAGCCGAAATTATTTTTTAAGTCTGTTATTCTTGATGTAATTTCAGTCGGCTTGTTTTTTATCATAAGCGGTCTGCTCAATGTGTTCAATTATCTTAGTGCGGTTTCGGATAAAATAATTGACAATTCACCCTCACTCACGGCGGTTGTGGCCGGGGTGGTTTGTGTCTGTATTGCTTGTTTTGGCGTTTATCGTCAGCACTGCGGTTGTTGTGGTGTGTTACATTATTTTTGTTCATTATACATTTTTGGCTTACGGTTTTAACGAACATCTGCCGCTCGGAATTTATCTTCCGAGAATGATGGCTTTTTCAATAAAGAACTTCATCCCCACAATAAAGCTGTTTATCGGTTTTATCGGCTGGGCGGCTTTGTGCTTTTTTGTTGTTCCGGCATTTTATGCCGTACCTTATTTTCTGACAGCCTCTGCAATGTCTGCAAAATGGTTGTTCGAGCTTGAAGGGAGCAGAGATATTATATGTTAGTTTCACTTTGTATGATAGCCTATAACGAATCGAATGCTTTGAGCGGACTTTTCAGGGATATTGCACTTCAGGACTATCCGCATGATAAAATTGAGGTGGTATTTGTTGACAGTATGTCAACCGATGATACTAAAGAGAAAATGGAAAAGTTCCGTGATACCGACTACGGCTTTTGGAATGTGTCCGTTGTTCAATGCGTAAAGCGTAATCAGGCAACCTCATGGAATGCCGCTCTGATGACCGCAAAGGGCGATGTTATCATAAGAGTTGATGCTCACGCAAGAATTCCGAGAAACTTTGTTTCACGAAATGTTTATAACATAAAGCAGGGCGAAAATGTTGTAGGCGGCGGCAGACCGAATATCACTTCAAATGTTTCAAGCTGGAAGCTTACCTTGCTTGCGGCTGAGGATTCTCTGTTCGGCAGTTCGGTTGCTTCGTACAGACGGCCGCTTGCGCAAAAGGAATATCTTGACAGCCTTTTTCATGCGGCTTACCGCAGAGAGGTTATTGCCAAGGTCGGCGGATTTAACGAAAATCTCGGCAGAACCGAGGATAATGAATTTCACTACCGCATTAGAATGGCGGGCTACAAGATGTGCTGTTGCCCCGATATTATTTCGTATCAGCATTCACGAAACGACCTTCACGGAATGATAAGGCAGAAGTATTCAAACGGACGGTGGATAGGACTTACACTCTCGGAATGTCCCGGTTGTCTTTCATACTTCCACTTTGCACCGTTTCTTTTTGTAATGGCACTTCTCGGCTGTTCCGTGCTTGCACTTCTCGGACTTCCGCTTTTTTTGTACATTCTTTTGATAATTTACGGAATGTTTGATATTGTAAACGCTGTCGGATGTTGCACAATGAAAAATGTTCAGCCTCAGTTTGTGTTTTTGCCGTTCATTTTCCCGTTGCTCCATGTTGCCTACGGAATAGGCACAATTGTTGGTTTGATTCAGATTCCGTCATGGCGGAAGAAAATCAAAAACAGCGGTGCGAAAGAACACATTGAAAAGGTAAAAAGAAAAATCAGGGAAAACACACTTCCCAGTCATTCATACAAATAATTTTTTGGGCGGATAATCTCCGCCCGTATTTGATATTTACGGAGATACTTATGACTGAAAAAGTAGAACTTACCCCCGAACTTTTGCGTGAGTTACAGCTTAAACAGCTTGATATGCTCGTGTATTTCAGGGACTTTTGTCAAAAGAACAATCTCACATTCTATCTCATCGGCGGTGCGTTAATCGGTGCGCTCAGAAACGGCGGATTCGTTCCGTGGGATGATGATGTTGATGTTATGCTGCCACGAGAGGACTACGAAAAGCTGTACAAGCTTTGGCATGAACAGGGCGCAGACGGAAGATTTCGACTTCTCAAAACCGACAGCGATATGTTCACGGGCAATATTTTTATGACCGTAACCGACACAAATTACACTATGGTCAAGACAAATCAGACCGAGGTTGATATTCCGCACGGACTTGTGCTTGATGTCTTTCCGCTTGATGTTTGTCCCGACAGCCGTTTTGCACGCAAAATGCAGTATGTGTGGACAATGCTTTATTCGCTGTTTTTGGCTCAGGTTGTTCCCGAAAAGCACGGCGGAATTGTGGGGGCAGGCAGTAAGGCTTTGCTTTCAATTTTCAGAGGAAAAAAGCTCCGAGAAAAGATTTGGAGAACTGCAGAAAAGCATATGATTAAGTACAGGCTTGATAAAAACAAGTGTGTAACGGAGCTTTGTTCGGGCCCTCATTGGATGAAAATTGAGTATCCGAAACACATTTATTCGGGCGTTGATTATGTCACATTTGAGGGCATAAAAATGCCGTGTATGTCTGGCTATGACGAGTATCTCAGAATGGTTTTCGGTGATTATATGCAGCTCCCGCCGGTTGAGGACAGAGTGCCACACCACGATATTGCATATCTTGACTTGAACTCACCGTGTGAAATTTATGACAGCAAAAGAAAGAATAAGCAAAAATAACGGTGCATTATGGAGCTTATAAGAGATAATTGGACTAAAAATGACTATGATGATTTTGTAGAGGAACTTCGTTCATATGCCGATGAAAAGTACAGAAGCTTTCATTCCTCATTGATTCCCGACAATGACAAGGACTTTTTTATCGGAGTAAGAATGCCTGTTATGCGAAAGCTCGGCAAGGAAATTTCTAAGGGCAACGGACGCAGTTTTTTAGAGCAGACAACTGATAATTCTTATGAAGAAAAAACAATGCGAGGTATTGTAATCGGCTTGCTCAAAAACGAAAGCTATGAAGAATTTTTGATGTACAGCGATGATTTTGTACAGCGTATAGACAGCTGGGCGGTTTGCGACGGCTTTTGTGCAAATTTAAAGCAGACGAAAAAGTATAAATCAGAATTTTTCCCTCATGTTTGTGAATACACCAAAAGCGACAATCCGTGGATAATTCGTGCAGGTCTTGTGCTGATGCTTGACTATTATCTTGAAGATGAGTACATAGACACGGTGCTTGAATGTTGTGACAATGCGAATAATCCGCATTATTATGTGAGTATGGCAAGGGCATGGCTTATTGCAACAGCACTTGCAAAGTGCAGAGAACAGACTATGCGGTACATAAAGTCAAATTCGCTTGATAACGCAACCTTTAATAAAATGATTCGGAAATGCGTTGAAAGTTTCAGAATTGACGATGAAACGAAAAAATATCTCAAAACACTGAAGAGATATTGACAAATCCGAAAATCGGCATATAATATAATCAACAGTTGTCTTCGGGGCGGAGTGAAATTCTCCACCGGTGGTTAAAGTCCACTAACAGGTGAAAGCCTGCCGAGTCTGTGAAATTCAGACACCGACGGTTATAGTCCGGATACGAGAAGATGCGGCAGAACAGGCGGTTCGTCTGTTTTATTTTGGTACGCAATCCCGTTACATTTGTAGCGGGATTTTTCTTTTTCCCGACAACTCGAAATAATTTTTCAGGAGTGGTCGTAATGACAAAATCAAAAGCAAAAACAATTAATTCAGACAACACGGCAAAGACAACAAAGCTTGCCGTAACCGCAATGCTTGCGGCACTTTCGGCAGTTCTTATGTTCTTTGAATTTCCTCTCGGATTCATCGCACCTTCATTCTATGAGTTCGATTTTTCCGAAGTTCCCGTTCTTGTCGGAACATTCAGCATGGGGCCGATTGCCGGTGCAGTAATTGAATTTGTAAAAATTCTCGTTAAGTTTCTTATCAAAGGCACAAGCACAGGCGGAGTAGGGGAGCTTGCAAACTTCCTCATCGGCTGTTCGTTTATCCTGCCGGCAGGTTTTATCTACAAGTACAAAAAAACAAGAGTCGGTGCGATTGTCGGAATGCTTACGGGTACGGTTGCAATGGCGGCAATCGGTGTGGTTCTTAACACATTCGTGCTCGTTCCGCTCTACTCGTCATTTATGCCACTTACAGAAATTATCAAAATGGGACAGGCGATTTTCCCTGCAATTGACGGCACATTTACATTCTGCCTGTACTGCGTAGGTCCATTCAATATCATTAAGGGACTCATCATTTCGGTAGTTGTTTTCATAATCTACAAGCCGCTTTCAAGACTTATCAACAGCCTCGATGCCCTTCTTACAAAGAAGAAAAAAGCAACGGTTCAGTAAACCCGAAATTAATTTTTTGGTTGACAAACAACAAATTCAGGCGTATAATAACATACGGTGTCGAAAGGCATCTATCACAGAGTAGAAATTTGTGCGTGAAGTGTTTTGCGGACGGGGAGTTGCCGCAAGAACGAAAGGTTTATCCTGCGGTACAGATTTCGCATCCCGCTGTTACTTTGGGACATATAATTCAGCGGGCAGTCTAATCTGTCCGCTTTTTTCTTCCTGAAGCAACAACAGAGATTCAGGAGGTAAAAAATATGTCACAACTCAAAAAAATTCAAAGCTCTTTGCTTGAAATGAAGAGTATCTACGCTCTTGCGGCAATTGCAATGCTGCTTGCACTTCGTATTGTTCTCGGATTTTTTGCAAACAGCACACTTCCGTTTTTCGGAAACAATGTAAAGCTCAGCGCAGCGTTCCTTCCCATAGCCGTAACAGGCGTAATGTTCGGACGGATTCCTGCCGCAATTGTCGGTGCTTTGGGAGATATTCTTTCATTTATCATTGCCCCGACAGGCGCATATTTTCCCGGCTTTACAATCAACGGCTTTATTACAGGTTTTATCTACGGTATGTTTCTTTATAAGAACAATGTAACTCCGCTCAGAGTTGTTCTTGCATGGTTTACAAATATGCTCTGCGTTGAAACATTCCTTACGGCTTTTTGGCTTTACACACTCTACGGCGGCGGTTCAACACCGTACACAGTTTATCTTACAGCAAGATTCATCAGTGTTGCCGTTAAGTGCATTCCCGAGATTATTCTTGTGTTTGCTCTTGGTAAGCTTGCAGGTAAAATTCGTGTTCCGCACGCAATAAAGAGAACCTGATGAAAAACTAATGCAAAATTTTAAGGTTGGAAATCGACTGCTCCCCGCAGTAGTTTCCAACCTTTTTTGTTTGTGAAGCGGCGGATAGTAACGGTACAATATTTGTAATTCAACTTGCTTTATAAATACAACAATGTCATTGTTAAACTGTAGAGGCGAACCGTGTTCGCCTCTACAAATAAAATAAAAGTCGGAAAGCAAATTTGAAATCTGCTTTCCGACTGAATTTTTGTTATAAAATTTGACTGCACGATTAAGCCCATTTGAGGGTATCGTTGTAGAGATTGATGTAGTCCTGAGCCGAACGCTCCCAACTGTTGTCGCTCATCATAGCACGCCACATAAGCTGATGCCAACCCTGGTCGTCCTGAATGCCCCACAATGCTCGTCTTACGGCAAGCTGCATATCTGCACATTCATAGTTTTTGAATGTAAATCCATTACCGTAGTTGTCGGCACTGTCGAAAACAGAGTCTTTAAGACCGCCAACCTCACGAACAACAGGAATTGTGCCGTAACGGAGTGCAATCATCTGTGCAAGACCGCAAGGCTCCTGAGCAGACGGCATAAGGAAAATATCTGCGCCTGAGTAAATCTTTCTTGCAAGCTCGGGAACAAAGCCGTGACAGAAGCAAAGTCTGCCCGGATACTTCGCCTGCATATAGTTGAAGTAGTCCTCGTACTCCTTGTCACCTGAACCGAGAATTACAAACTGCATATTTTCTGTGTCCATAAGCTCCTCAAGGCCCATTCTTACAAGGTCAAGTCCCTTGTGTGCAACAAGTCTTGTTACCATACCGACCAGCGGAACATCCCAGCGCTGTTCAAGACACAAACGCTCCTGCAAAGCACGCTTACATTCGCCCTTGCCGCTCATATCGTCCTTTGAATAGTTGCGATAAAGCTGATAGTCTGTTTCGGGATTATAGCTTTCTGTGTCAATACCGTTCTTGATACCGCAAAGCTTGTAATGACGAAGATTGAGTTCGTCATGAAGTCCCCAACTGAACCACGGGTCTTTAATTTCAGCCGCATAGCTTGGAGAAACCGTTGAAACACGGGTAGCTGTTTCGATAGCACCCTTCATCATATTGAGTTTGCCGTTCATTTCAAGAATCTTTGTTTCGGATGCAGGAATGCCGACACACTCTGTGTTAACTTCCCAGCCGTATTCACCCTGATACTGAATGTTGTGAATAGTGAACAGACTCTTAATGTTATAGTACCATGGTCTGTGTGAATAGAACAGATAGTAGTAAACAGGAACAAGAGCCGTCTGCCAGTCATTACAATGAATGATGTCGGGATGGAAATCAATGTAAGGAAGCATTTCAAGAATTGCACGGGAGAAGAAAGCGAATCTTTCAGCGTCGTCATAATGACCGTAGAGAGTGCCTCTCTTGAAATAATATTCGTTATCAATAAAATAGTATGTACAGTCATTCCATCTTGCCCAGAACAAACCGCAATACTGATGACGCCATGCAACCGGCACGGTAAAGTTTGTGATGAAGTTCATGGAGTTTTTAAGTTCCTGCGGAATTGTGCCGTAAAGCGGAACAACAATTCTGCAATCCTGACCTTTTCTGCAAAGTGTGTGCGGAAGACTTCCTGCTACATCAGCAAGTCCGCCGCTGCCGCAGAAAGGATTAGCCTCTGAAGCACAGTATAAAATTCTCATTGTAAGATTACCTCCTGTTTAAACAACTTTATACAACAGATTTTTTAGCAATATAAATGGGGTACGAATCATATCCCATAAGTGATCGACCATCCTTGATGGTAACATCCTTATCTATGATAACATAGTTGAGGTTGGTATTGCAACCTATTTTTGTGTCCTGCATTACAATACAGTTAGAAAGCTTTGCGCCTTCGCCGACATAAACACCCTTTGAAATAACGCAGTTCTCAACCTCACCGTTGATAACACAACCCTGTGCAATGATTGAATTTTTTACATTGCTTGTAAGTCCGTAGCGTGACGGAGCGTCATCTCTTACCTTTGTATAGATAGGTCTTTGCGGATTGAAAAGCTCATCCCTTACTTCTTTTTTCATAAGATCCATATTGAACTCAAAGTAATCGTTGATTGAGCTGATTGCCGCACAGTAACCCTTATTTTCATAAGCATAAATACTGTATTTGCCCAGACTGCTCTGAAGAAGTCGCTTTACATCAAGTTGATTAACGCTGATGGCGTTTCGGATTTCACTCATAAGAAGGTCTTTCTTGATGAGAATAGAGCCGTATGCGTGGTTGAATACCTCTTTGTCAACAACACCTGGCTTTACAAAAATCTGATTTACCTTGCCGTCATTGTCTACATCAAGGGTAATCGGTCTGTCATAGCCTTGCGGAATTGCATGATTCTTATATATAAGTGTAATGTCTGCCTTCTTCTTTGAGTGGAAGTCAAAAACATCTGTGTAATCAATGTTAGTAATTACATTGCCCTGTGAAATAAGCACATACTCTTCACGGCAATGCTCAATGTAGCCGTGCATATTGTAGATTGTTTCAACAAAGCTTGAAAAAGCCTTGCCGTCATATGGTGGGAGAATCGAAAGATTGCTCCTTCTCTTTGAAAGGTCATATGCACTGCCCGAACCCACATGATCCATAAGTGACTGAAAGTTGCTTTTTGCAACTATGCCTACATTGCTGATACCTGAGTTTGACATATTTGAAAGGTCAAAGTCGATAATTCTGTATTTTCCGCCGATCGGAACGCTTGCAGTTGTTCTTGAAGATGCAAGCTCGGGGATTTTATCGTCAAGTGTTGCCGCAAAGATGAAACCGAGTACATTATTACTTCTCATTGCCGTCCACCTCCGTGTCGCTGTCTATCATGGTTTTTGCTTTGATAACGGTGTTTTCTTTGATAACGGTATTTGCACCGACAACAGTAATTCCCCAGTCGTCAATATTTTCCGTTTCTTCGGGGTTTTGTCCGACTTTTGCATTTTTGCCTACAACGGTGTTTTCGGCAATGATAGCAAACTGAACCTCGGCACCGTCCTCAATTACCGCACCGGGCATGATGATTGAAGAATTAATCGTAGCATTTTTACCAATTGTAACACCTGCAAAGAGAATTGAGAACTCAAGGTTGCCGTAAACATTGCATCCGTCGGCAACGAGTGAATTTTGGATTGACGCCTCGTTTGAAACATAGTGCGGAGGCATCATCGGGTTTCTTGAGTAGATATCCTTGAGGTCTAAAGTAACCTTTGGATCGAGAAGATCCATATTAGCCTCCCAAAGGCTGTCGATTGTTCCCACATCCTTCCAATAGCCTTCAAAAGGATATGCAAACATACGCTCACCTGCGTCAAGCATGGCAGGGAGGACATCCTTACCGAAATCGTGGCTTGAACCCTCTTTGAATTCATCCTCCGTAAGATACTTTTTAAGTTCCTTCCAGCTGAAAATATAGATGCCCATAGAAGCGTTAGTGCTTTTTGGATGAGCAGGCTTTTCTTCAAATTCGTAGATTGAGCCGTCCTCATTTGTGTTGAGAATACCGAATCTTGAGGCTTCTTCAAGCGAAACATCAATTACCGCAATTGTACAAGCGGCATTCTTTTCCTTATGATATTCAAGCATCTTGTTGTAGTCCATTTTGTAGATATGGTCGCCCGAAAGGATGACCACATATTCAGGATTATAACGCTCAATGTAGTTGATATTCTGATAAATTGCATTGGCTGTTCCCGAATACCAGTCTGCACCGTCAACAGCCTGATAAGGGCTGAGACAGTTTACACCCGAGTGCATACTGTCAAGATCCCACGGCTGTCCGTTTCCTATGTATTCGTTAAGAACAAGAGGCTGATACTGTGTGAGAATACCTACAGCGTCAATGCCTGAATTTACACAGTTAGATAACGGGAAATCAATAATACGATATTTGCCGCCAAACGGTACGGCAGGCTTTGCAAGCTTTTTGGTAAGCACGCCAAGACGAGAGCCTTGACCGCCGGCAAGCAGCATAGCCACTACTTCCTTTTTTGGAAACATATTAAAATACCTCCGATATATATTTTATTATCTTTATTAAACTTATTAATTACAGTCCTGTGACTGAAAATATCAATTTTCTTTCTGAGCTTCATCGGGTTCAAGTTCTTTTGCACACCTCAGATAGATTACGCTGAGAGGGGGGAGAGTGAGTGAAAGTCCCTGATCAAAACCGTGAATTTTCATTACCTCGGTTTTGATATTATTACCGTTCACAACACCGCTTCCGCCGAAACGCTCTTCATCAGAGTTGAAAACCTCGTCATAAAGACCGTATTTAGGAACACCGATGCAGTATTCGTCACGCCTGATGGGCTGAAAATTACATACCGAAACAATTTCATCACCGTTTTTGTCGGTGCGCTTGAATGCAATAACACTGTTTGTGTAATCGTCATGGTGAATCCAGTCAAAGCCTTTCCAGACCGTGTCAAGTTCGTAGAGCGGCTTGCAGTCAAGATAAAATTTGTTGAGCTCCTTAAAAAATGTTCTGAGCTTTTTATGCTTTTCAAATTCAAGCAAATCCCATTGAATTGCCTCTTCGTGATTCCACTCGTCAAACTGTCCGATTTCAGTTCCCATGAACACGAGTTTCTTGCCCGGATGAGCGTACATATATGTTATGAATGCTCTCACGCCTGCAAACTGCTCGTCATACTTTCCGGGCATCTGCTTTATGAGTGAGCCTTTGCCGTGAGAAACCTCGTCGTGTGAAATCGGCAGAAGGAATTTTTCTGAAAAAGCATAATAAAAGCTGAAAGTTAGACTGTCATGATTGAACGGCCGCCACATCGGATTGAGTGACATATAGTGCAACATATCGTTCATCCAGCCCATGTTCCACTTGAAGTCGAAACCAAGACCGCCGTCCTCTATTTTATGAGTAAGCTTTGGCCACGATGTGTTTTCCTCGGCAAACATCATAACATCGGGGTGGTACATATGGACAGCCGTGTTGAGTCTTTTTACAAAATCAACAGCGTCAAGATTTTCTTTTCCGCCGAATTTGTTCGGTTCCCATTCACCCTCGGCTTTACCATAATCGAGGTAGAGCATAGAGGAGAGTGCGCCGATTCTCAAGCCATCAATATGATATTTGTCGAGCCAGAACATTGCGCATGAAACAAGAAAACTTGTAACCTCGAATCTTGCGTAGTTGAAAAGGCAGGTTCCCCATGAGTCACGCTTGCTTGTTTTTGGATCGTTGCTTTCATAAAGAGGTGAACCGTCAAACCTTGCAAGTCCGAAATCGTCCGTCGGAAAATTTGACGGAACCCAGTCAAGAATCACACCAATGCCTTCACCGTGAAGCTTGTCAACAAAAGCCATAAAATCAGACGGTGTGCCATAGCGTGAAGTCGGGGCATAGTAGCCGGTTGTCTGAAAACCCCAGCTGCCGTCATAGGGATACTCCATAATCGGCATAAGCTGAACATGGGTGTAGTGCATCTCCTTTAGGTAGGGGATAAGCTCATCGGCAAGCTTTTGATAGTTAAAAAAGTTGCCGTCAGGATATTTTCTCCATGAGCCTGCATGTATTTCATAAATATTCATCGGTGACGATGAAATGTTGTTTTCTTTGCGTTTATTAAACCATTCGCTGTCATTCCACGAATAGCTTTCTATATCATATACAACAGAGGCCTGACCGGGGCGGGTTTGAGCGTGAAAAGCATACGGATCTGCTTTCATAAGCCTGTCGCCGTATTCGCTTTCAATGCAGTATTTGTATGTACAAAACTGTTTTACACCCTCGACAAACACTTCCCACACACCGTAACCGATGTTATACATATAGTTTGCCTCGTTGTTCCAATTATTAAAATCGCCTGCAACCGAAACGCTCCTTGCGGTTGGGCGCCCACACACGGAACACCACTCCGTTTTTGTCGTTACGGTTCACGAGGTGTGCGCCCAAAAAATCATATGCACGCACTGAATCGCCGGTGTGAAAAACTTCAAGAGCCGGTCTTGCCTCGTTAAAGCTGTAATTCATAAGAATTGCTCCTTGTTTAATATCTGTTGATTGTTGATTGTTTGCTCACACTTATATAATACCAAAATTATATGTCAATTTCAAGCAAATTCAAAAAATTTAAAACTAATTTTTCGTGTATATTTTATAAACTGCGACTAAATGTTACATTTTAAAGCATAATTTTACGAATAAAGAAAAATAAGGATAAATATCTTCTGAAAAGGAAAACAAAAAGGGCTGTCCAAAAAGGACAGCCCAAAGAATAATCTGTAAATTCAGATTAGCCAAGCTCAGCGAAATACTTAATTGTTCTTACCATCTGGCTTGTGTATGAGTTCTCGTTGTCGTACCAAGAAACAACCTGAACCTCATAAAGATCATCAGCAATCTTTGATACCATTGTCTGTGTAGAATCGAAGAGTGAACCGAATCTCATACCGATTACATCTGAAGAAACGATCGGATCTTCGTTGTAACCGAATGACTCAGAAGCAGCAGCCTTCATAGCAGCGTTGATACCTTCAACTGTTACATCAGAACCCTTAACAACAGCTGTAAGAATTGTTGTTGAACCTGTCGGAACAGGAACACGCTGTGCAGAACCGATGAGCTTACCGTTGAGCTCAGGAATTACAAGACCGATAGCCTTTGCAGCACCTGTTGAGTTAGGAACGATGTTAGCAGCACCTGCTCTTGCTCTTCTCTTGTCGCCCTTTCTGTGAGGACCGTCAAGAATCATCTGATCGCCTGTGTAAGCGTGGATTGTTGACATGATACCGCTCTGGATTTCTGCATACTTGTTAAGTGTGTCAGCCATAGGAGCGAGGCAGTTTGTTGTACATGAAGCAGCTGAAATGATTGTATCGTCAGCTGTAAGAGTCTTTTCGTTTACGCTGTAAACGATTGTCTTGAGGTCGTTGCCTGCAGGAGCAGAAATAACAACCTTCTTAGCGCCGGCATCAATGTGAGCCTGGCTCTTTGCCTTTGATGTATAGAAACCTGTGCACTCGAGAACTACATCAACACCGAGTTCGCCCCAAGGAAGCTCAGCAGCGTTTGGCTTAGCGTAGATTGTGATCTTTTTGCCGTCAACGATGATTGAGCCTTCGCCGGCCTCAACTGTGTGAAGGTTTTCACCGATCTTACCGCAGTAGCCGCCCTGTGCTGTATCGTACTTGAGAAGGTTTGCAAGCATAGCAGGATCTGTAAGATCGTTGATAGCTACTACTTCGTAACCCTCAGCACCGAACATCTGTCTGAAAGCAAGACGACCGATACGGCCGAAACCGTTAATTGCAACTTTTACTGACATAAAAAAATTCCTCCTAAAATTCTAAGGTGCTTCTATTATATTACATTTTTTTCATTTCTTCAATAGCTTGACAAAAATTTAACGAAAAATTTTTGACTTTTTTACAAATACGGTAAAAAACACGGTCACATCTTGCTTTTTTAAGGCAAATTTGAGCTGTAACCGTCAAAAAGCTGTAATCTTTTTTATTTCCGTAATAATTATCTGCAAAATTCCCGTGCTTATTCTTGACAATTTGGTTATTTTATTATAAAATTATATAGTCCGCTGATGCGGATTTTGGCAAAAGTACAGTTTTTGACTTTTGCGACTTTTTTAATCAGACTCTTTAAAAGAGCCGTTATATATAGATATTTTTTATAATTTTTATGGTGTTTCGCCTTTTGAAACGCTCTGTGCAACCTGTACGGTGTTTTGCGGTTGCGTATGTATATATAATGTATTAAAAATATTTACAAAGTAAAAATGAAAATTGAATATCTTTTTAACGGCACCTTTAAAGTCTAATTGATTGGGAACTGTGAAATATTAAAAAATCAAACTAAGGAGGTGTCCAGATTGCCATTGTGGATAAGTATTATCTGCATTGTCGCCGCAGTTGTTATCGGCGCAGGTGCAGGTATTTTCCTTGGAATTGCCATCCGCAAAAACACAGCCGAGAAAGAAATCGGAAGTGCTGAGGAGGAGGCAAAGAAGATTGTGGCTGATGCAATCAAAACAGCCGAAGCAAGGAAAAAAGAAGTAGTCCTTGAGGGTAAAGACGAGGTTCATCGTTTCAGAAACGAGAGCGAGAAAGAAATTTCCGATCGACGCAAGGAAGTTCAGCGTCAGGAGAGAAGAATCCAGCAAAAGGAAGAAACTCTTGACAAAAAGCTTGACAATATGGAACGCAAGGAAGAAAAGGTCAACAAAAAGCTTCGTGATGCAGATGCAAAACTCGAAGAAGTTGAAACTCTGAAAAAGAGCCAGTTTGAAATGCTTGAAAAAATTTCGGGCTACACGGCAGAACAGGCTAAAAGCTATTTGCTTTCACAGCTTGAAAATGAGCTTGCTCACGAGAAGTCGGTTAAGATTATGGAATATACCGAACAGCTCAAAGAGGAAGCAGACGACAAGGCAAGAAACATTATTTCGCTTGCAATTCAGCGACTTGCAGCTGAGCAGGTTTCAGAGGCAACAATTTCGGTTGTTCCTCTGCCCAATGACGAGATGAAGGGCAGAATCATCGGTAGAGAAGGCCGTAACATCAGAGCCATCGAAACTCTTACGGGTGTTGATCTTATTATTGATGATACGCCGGAGGCTATCACGCTCTCATGCTTTGAGCCTGTAAGAAGAGAAATTGCAAGAATTGCACTTGAAAAGCTTATTGCAGACGGCAGAATCCATCCCGCAAGAATTGAGGAGATGGTTGAAAAGGCAAGAAGAGAGGTTGAATCCGAAATCAAGCGTACAGGTGAGAGAGCCGTGCTTGACGCAGGTGTTCATAACATTCATCCGGAGCTTGTCAAGCTTCTCGGCAGACTTCGTTACCGTACAAGCTACGGTCAGAATGTACTTGATCACTCTCTTGAGGTTTCATACATTGCAGGTATGATGGCGAGCGAGCTTGGTCTTGATCCTACAATTGCTAAGCGTGCGGGTCTTTTGCACGATATCGGTAAATCCATTGACCATGAGGTTGAGGGAACACATATTCAGATTGGTGTCGATCTTGCCAAAAAGTATAAGGAAAGCGACGCTGTTATTCACGCTATTCACGCTCACCACGGTGATGTTGAGGCGAGAACAATTGTTGCCTGTCTTGTACAGGCGGCAGACGCTATTTCAGCCGCAAGACCGGGTGCAAGAAGAGAAAATGTTGAAAACTACATTAAGCGACTCCAGAAGCTTGAAGAGGTTGCGTCTTCTTTTGACGGTGTTGAGCGTACCTTTGCAATTCAGGCAGGCCGTGAGGTTAGAGTTATGGTTAAGCCTGAAATTGTCAATGATGAGCGTATGATTCCGCTTGCAAGAGATATCTGTAAAAAAATCGAAGAAGAGCTTGAATATCCCGGACAGATTAAGGTTAATATTATCCGTGAAAGCAGAGCGTCCGATTTTGCAAAATAAAATATCTTGATTTTAACTACGGTTGACAGGGCTACTTAGCCGGTATTTTTTTTTTTGGAGGACCAATATTATCCGCCAGTACGGCAAGCCGCCGTACCTGATTCGTGTAGATAGGTTCATTAAATGAAAAATTGAAAATTGAAAATGGAAAATTGCGGTCGGGAAGATGGTTTGCAATATAAAAAACATATTATGCCCGAGCGTAGTGTAGTAGCTGTTTGCACAATTTAATGTAGCGGCGAACGATT
>ERZ791720.384-NODE-384-length-26411-cov-4.19092_pt1 | contig 26411 bp, 23 predicted proteins | sample MGYA00510048_ERZ791720 | MGnify/ENA primary metagenome ERZ791720 (study PRJEB30046, sample SAMN00715142) | human gut metagenome | study: EMG produced TPA metagenomics assembly of the A metagenome-wide association study of gut microbiota in type 2... | reverse complement strand
ACCCCAATAGGGTAAGGATTTCTTGGAAAAGTACCAGGTAGATAGTCGAGAAAAAGGGTTCATGATAACTATAGTATATTCTTCTTTATACAATCCACGATATAGGCCACATCCTCATCTGTCACATACGGGCCAGAAGGCAGGCACAACCCAACCTTAAACAAAGATTCGCTCACCCCATTCACATAAGCCGGGCAATCCTTATAAACAGGTTGCTTATGCATCGGTTTCCACAAAGGGCGAGATTCTATACCCATCGCATCAAGTCCCATACGCATCGCCTCGACATTGGCATTCGGCTCGCAATCCGTATGTGCGTTAACCGCTACGTGAGTCACACCGCCCGCACCACCAACAGCACCTTGTACCGTTGCTTGATAAGCATCCTCCTGTCCTTTCATCCTCAATGAAGGATCCAAGACAATCGTATTCAACCAATAATTACTATCAAAACGGCCGGAAGGATTCTCATGCAAGGTAATCCCTCTCACATCCTTCAACAGCTCCCGGTATAAATCGCACGTATGCTTATGATGAGCCACATGAGCGTCAGCCACCGTCATCTGACCACGTCCGATACCCGCGCAAATATTCGACATCCGATAATTATACCCGATCCGTTCATGCTGGTAATAAGGATAAGCCTCCCGAGCCTGCGTAGCGTAGAACATGATCTCCCGCTTAGCCACCTCGTCCGGACAAATCAACGCACCACCACCACTAGTCGTAATCATCTTATTCCCATTGAACGACAGCACCCCATATTTTCCAAACGTACCCAACATACGTCCATCATAACGAGAGCCAAGACCCTCCGCCGCATCCTCTATGACCGGAATCCCATACCGATCAGCGACAGCCATAATCTCATCCACCTTATAAGGCATCCCATATAAGGCCACTGGGACAATCGCTTTCGGTGTTTTTCCCGTCTTCTCGATACGATCTTGAATCGCCTCTTCCAGCAACACAGGATCCATATTCCAAGTATCCACCTCCGAGTCCACGAACACAGGCGTAGCCCCCAGATAAGTGATCGGATGCGAGGAAGCACAGAAGGTAAAGCTCTGTACCAGCACCTCATCCCCCGGCTTCACGCCACAGGCAAGCAACGCCAGATGCACTGCGGCAGTACCGGCAGACAGAGCCACCACATGTTTACCTTCACCCACGAATTCCTCCAGATCCTTCTCGAATCCATTCACGTTCGGACCTAGAGGCACGACCCAGTTCGTATCAAAGGCCTCTTTGATATACATTTGTTCCTTGCCGCTCATGTGAGCAAGACAAAGGTAAATTCGTTTGTTCATATTTGATTCCTAATATTATTCTCCGTTAGCTATTTTCTTGATTATCTTACATCTGTTTCCCACAGCAAGAACTCCATCTGGGATATCTTTCGTTACCACCGATCCAGCTCCTATCACACACCAACGACCAATCCGCAGTCCAGGGATAACAATCGAACCTGCACCTATCCAAGAGCCTTCACCCACATACACATTTCCACAAAGTGTGGAATGGGGCGAAATATGTACATAATCAGCAATTACTGATTCATGATCTATAGAGGCACCCGTGTTAATAATACAATGTTTACCTATTTGAGCATCAGCTTGCACAATCGCTCCCTGCATAATGACAGTGCCCTCACCAATCGTAGCCGAAGGCGATACGATAGCCGATGGATGAATGGCTCTACCAAATACCCCCTGCATATGTTGGCTAATCATGCGACGAATACGGTTGTCTCCTATACTGATAATTAGAGGAAATAGATCAGACCTCCCGTGAAAGACTGGGTATCCATGAAGTTCCCTTATCTCAGAGTTGTCATCAATCAATCCCTCCACTTGCGAACCTTGCGCACACAAAATGTCGATGATCACTTTAGCGTGACCACTTGCGCCATATAAATACATATCTTGATTTAATTATTTCCTGTAAAAAACTCCATCGTCGCCTGTCCCTCTTGTGAGATACCTTCACGCACAAAGACCTTTTTCAAGGTGATGAATAAGATTCTCAGATCCAACAGGAACGAACAATGATCCACATACCAAACATCCAACTCGAACTTCCTCGTCCAGCTGATCGCATTGCGTCCATGGCATTGTGCCCAACCTGTAATCCCCGGACGAACCTCATGCCTTCTCGCTTGCTCTTCTGAGTAAAGAGGCAAATATTGCGACAAGAGAGGCCGAGGACCAATCAAAGCCATATCCCCTTTCACTACATTAATCAACTGCGGTAACTCGTCAATCGAAGTAGAACGAACAAACCTGCCTACATTCGTTAATCGGTCGGCATCCGGTAACAGATTCCCTTCCGCATCCCGCTCATCCGTCATGGTCTTGAACTTGACAACCTTGAATATCTTTTCATTCTTACCCGGACGCTCTTGTAAAAAGAAAGCCCCTGCCCCCTTATTAGCGAAATGCAGCCAAATGGTTATGACAAGTAGTATCGGCCACAGGATAGCCAACGCAAGAAGTGAGAGGATGAAATCAATCACCCTCTTCCAAAAATCTTTGTACATGATCAATTATTAAACGATAAAAGAGGCAAGCTAATATACCCTATAAACAAATAAACTACATCAGCTTCAGAAAAGGTTAAGTATTTGGTATTCTAATATTTGAAAATTTTTCACCTCCAGATCCAATTCTCAAAGCGGATATTCGATATATTCTTGAAATCCTTAAGATTTTCAGTCACCATTACCATCCGGTGAATCACGGAGGTGCAACCAATCAATAAATCAAAATTATCTTCCATAGGAGTCCCCGCTAAACGTAGACGGGCTTTTTCCGAAGCAGACATATCGAAAGAATCCACGACAGGCAACCCCCTTAGGCACTTACGAACTCGTCCAAATTCTGTGTCCTACGCCGTAAACCTTGTATATGCCCTAACTCCGGGCTTCACGCACTTCTTTCACTAAACGACCCACCTCAATAGAATCCGAGTCTTCCCATACGCCATAAAAAAACTGGCGGAGATTGTTTTTTTCTCAGCCTTGGAACGAAGCAACGATTGGCTTAGACAAGATATTAAATCCAATTTCACCTCATCACTAAGATCCTTCAGTACATTCCAATATGAATCGGATTCAGGAATGATCGCTGTTGTTTTCATATATCCATGTTTTTCACAAAGTTAATGCTTTTACTTTATATCACCAAAACATCCATTAATTATCGTATTTGCGAACCTTGTACCAGGGCTCGTCACAGCAGACTATGCTATCTCGTCGTCTACTGCCTGCATTGTACGATTATCATAGGTAAACAACTTTACTATCCTACGATTCTTCGATATTCCCATACACTGGAGGCATTCTCGAATGATTGATTTAACAACCTTTAAGAACTTAGAGGGGAGGGGGGTGGGAACACTCTGATAGCGAAACCATTTATTCTATGATTGGCCCCTAATTTGACTACTTACGACCTGAAATGACGCATAATAGAATTATAGGTATGCTCCACAGTCCAATTATTCATCAAAAAATCATATCCATTTCTCCCCATTACGACACGTCTGTTTCCATCCTCAGACATATACTGCATTAAACTCATAAATTCTTCTAAATTTCCAGATACTGTCCAACGTCCAAAATCATTAGATTCAGCAATTCTTCCAGCATCGGTAACGATGTCTGTTGCCAATAATATTGGAAGTCTACATTCTAAATACGACAACATACGCGAAGGAGTATTTGGAACAGTAAAGCGATGATCAAGCAGAACCAGTCCGACATCACATAAACATACTATCTTATCATATTCGGCTTTTGGTAAATAAGGAATTAATAAAGCATTCTTAGGAAGATGAACATCAAACCATCTCTTTACTTTTGCATAACCAGTACCTCCACCAATAATGATTATATATGAATCTGCCCTTAACTCGTTAGCTTCTACTATTCTAAGCAAAAAATCCAATCCTTGAGGTTCGCCTAAATTTCCTCCGTAAATAAATAAAGTCTTATCAGATGGTATATTTAATTTTTCAAGAAATTCACTATTATCCTTACTAAAATACTCCATTTCATGAAGTTCAACGCTATTAGGACATATCTCCAATTTACTCTTATCTATTTGTTTATTATGCTCTATCAAAAAATCGATGTTAGCAGGAGATGTACATCCAATGTAGTCTGATATGCTATATAGTTTTTTCTCTTTTCTCCTAAACATTTTATATAACAAGCTTTTTTTAGATAATAAGCCTAGATCAACTGCATTTTGAGGGAATATATCTTTTAACATTAAATATGTTTTTGCATTATTTTTATTCTTCAAATACAGAATTACACCATTCAACGTAATAGGAGGCGTAGAATACAATATCAAGTCAAAATGTATATTATTCCAATATTTATTAATTGCAGACATATATTGATTCTCTAAAAGAAGTACCCCTATACCCTTCTCTATATAATTGGTCTTTTGAATATTTAAAGTTTTAACTTTCAATATATGTAATCGACCAGAATCAACAACTTCTGTTTTCCCTCCATATCTTCGTTCATTCGCAGACACGACATATACAGAATGACCTCTCTCTAGAAATAATCTCAATAAGTCTGTATAAATACCCCTTTGAGACACATCTGAGATCCTTACTAATGTTAAAAAAACAATATTCATATATTACTTTATTTTCGCCAAACCATCTTATTTATAATACCTGTATAACTCTGTATCAACTTAACCACCTTAGTGGATACATTGCTATCATCATAAGCTGGTACCGTTAATCCATAATCTCCACAAAGATGCATTTCTACAGCAAGATCAACGGCCTGTAATACTTGTTCTGTAGAAATTGACCCTATAACAAAGACGCCCTTATCCATAGCTTCCGGACGCTCTGTTGATGTACGAATACTTACCGCTGGAAATTTAAAGAAACTAGCTTCTTCCGGAACTGTCCCACTATCTGATACCACACAAAAAGCATGCTGTTGTAAATGGTTATAATCATGGAATCCTAATGGTTTACTTTGAATCACTCGTTTATCAAACTTAAACCCACGTTGCTCAATAAACTTTTTGCTACGCGGATGACAAGAATAAAGAATAGGCATATTATACTTATCAGCCATAGCATTAACCGCATTCATCAAGGAGAAAAAATTAGCTTCAATATCTATATTTTCCTCGCGATGAGCTGAAAGTAGGATATATTTATGTCTTTCCAACCCTAAACGCCCTAATACTTTACTTGAATTAATTTGTTCTATACATCCATCCAACACCTCACGCATAGGAGATCCGACGACATAAGTATTCTCAGGCCTAACCCCCGCATCAAGGATATAACGACGAGCATGTTCGCTATAACAAAGATTCACATCGCTAGTTACATCTACAATTCTTCTGATTACCTCTTCAGGTAAATTCTCATCTTTACAACGATTTCCTGCTTCCATATGAAATATCGGAATTTTCAAACGTTTTGCGGAAATAATAGAAAGGCAACTATTAGTATCACCTAACACAATTACAGCATCTGGTTTTATTTCTACCATCAATTCATAGCTCTTAGAGATCACATTCGCCATGGTCTGGCCTATGTTTTCATCAACCACATTTAAGTAATAGTCAGGCTCACGCAAAGCTAGATCTTTAAAAAACACTTCGTTTAAAGTATAATCATAGTTCTGCCCTGTATGAACAAGATAATGTTCAAAATACTTATCACACTTTTTAATAATGGCAGACATCTTTATTATTTCAGGCCGAGTACCTAAAATAGTCATTAATTTTAATTTTCCCATATAGCCAATCAATATAAAGGATAAATATCTTTATGGTTATCAACCCACTCTTTCATCTCTATAATCATCTGTTCGTAAGAAGGTACCTCAAAATCAAAATCAGTACGCTTATTGAGTAAGGTCTTATCTAAAACCAATTTTTCAGACTTCGCTATCTGAATCTCGTTATTTCTAAAGTACTTATTAAAGAGACATAGCAAGTTATATTTATTAATACTTTCGTTATTTACCAAATTATATAATCCGGTAAGGTTTGTTTGTAGAGCACGTTCCATTGCTTTTGCAAGGGTTAAAGTAGTAACCCCTGTCCATATAGCTTTTGTAAAGCCATTTATTGGAGTATGTTGTTTCATAAACCAATGAAAAAGGCCTATTCCATGTTCATTAATGTCCGGACCAATAATAGAATTTCTAAAGGTAAGGTTTTTATCATCCATAATCTCACCCAATGCCTTTGTCCTATCATAATAGGAACATCCATCAGGTACGGAGCACTCATCATAAGGTCCTGTATTACCAGCAAACACACAATCCGTACTCATCTGGATAAAGCGTGTCGGAGTATCTGTCAGCCAAGCTACAATTTGATGAGGAAGATAACTATTAATATAAACAGCCTTTTCAGGAGCCGAATCAGCAAATTGATTCAACAAACCAATGCAATTAATTATAGCATCGTAATTGCCTGTAGTTACTATATTTTTCAAGAAATCTATATCAAATGCATCTCCACCAATCCATGTACAAAAAAGAAATTGCTTGCGAGAGAACGCATACACCTCATGTCCTTGCTCTTTAAAATAAAGCGCAATAGTATGGCCAGCCATACCGGAAGCACCCAAGACTAATATTTTCATACAGGTAGTTATTACTCAGAACGTATTTCCTTAGTTTTCACTCTTGCTTGTAAACCCAGATCTTCACGAATAAAATTAAGTCTATGCAACATTTCCTTCATGTCCTCCACATCGAGACGGGTGGTATTATGGGAATGATACTCCTCTACCTGCTCAACCTTATGAGAACCCTCAGTAAAGAACTTATCATAGTTCAAGTCTCGGTTATCACATGGAATACGGTAATAGTTACCCATATCAACAGCCTTGGCCATCTCCTCACGGGTCACCAACGTCTCATAGAGTTTCTCACCGTGGCGGGTACCGATCACCTTCACCTCCGTATCGCCATACACAGGATCCACCTTGGCATAAACCTCTTTCAAAGCCGTAGCCAGCGTAGAAAGTGTAGCGGCAGGGGCTTTCTGCACGAATAGATCACCATTCTCACCATGCGTGAAGGCATACATCACCAAATCCACGGCATCATCCAAAGTCATCATAAAACGAGTCATATTTGGATCCGTGATAGTGATCGGCTTACCATCCATCATCTGCTCTACCCACAAAGGGATCACCGAGCCACGGCTCGCCATAACGTTACCATAACGGGTACAGCAAATAGTAGTCTTTGCGTTCTGTCCCAAAGCACGACCTTGAGCAATAGCAACCTTCTCCATCATAGATTTAGAGATCCCCATGGCGTTGATAGGATAGGCAGCCTTATCGGTAGAAAGCACCACCACATTTTTCACACCATGAGCGATAGCGGAAAGCAACACGTTATTTGTACCCTCCACGTTCGTACGCACAGCCTCCATAGGGAAGAATTCACAACTAGGAACCTGCTTAAGGGCAGCGGCAGAGAACACATAATCCACACCAGTCATAGCGAAATCCACCGCTTCACGCTGGCGAACATTACCAATATAAAATTTCACCTTATGAGCTACCTCCGGACGTTGTGCCTGCAAGAAATGACGCATATCATCCTGTTTCTTCTCATCTCGCGAGAAGATACGAACCTCCTTAATGTCGCTATCTAAGAAACGACGAAGCACAGCATTTCCAAAGGAACCCGTACCACCTGTGATTAGCAGGGTTTTGTCTTTAAAAATTGACATGATATATATTAAAATTATTACTTCCCAGATAAATCTAAAGCTAACAGACTTAAATCATTTTTATTTGTAGCTATAGGCTGAAAATATAAAGTATTTGCATCATTCCTCCCAGAAGGAAAACGAAAGACACCAAACTGAAACGCATAAGGCCAAAGATCCTTCCTCTCCTTGTAGATCTCCCTAAATCCCTTTTCCATATTTCCACAATAGAGATGCACATACATATCCGTGATGCCAGCCCCTCGCTTACGGCTCGTAAAGAGCTTGAATAAAGAGCTATCCCTTCCGTCCGGTTCCACCGTAGACGAGAAGACAAATTGATCACCGCATTGGCATCCATAGATGCAAGATCCGTCAATCGGTGCAATCCTCTTTAATTCCATCGTATCCGGATTCATCAAGTAAATATAATTCTTGGCGAAGGGAGCATCCGTTGCATACAACAAGCCTTCTCTCACCGGGAATACAACACATCCCCTATATTGCTGGTCATTCCAGGCTACCCGTTCCACCCTTTTGAAATTATCCGTGATCCTCCAGATTGCAGAAGCCTCATCGAAATCCCCGGTAAAGGCCCAGAGACAATCCCGATAAGGATCAGCCACGATAGCATGCACATGATTGATGACACCCCGCTCAAATGTATAGACCACCTCCCATTGATCGACAGACTTCCGCTTGTATATATGCACAGGTTCCTTATCCATATTCATGAGATATCCCCCAAACACTACCGCATCGTCAAAACCTCTTATGCCCTCTATCTTCGTAAAAGCCAAAGGGCGCAAGCCTTCCCCGATAAAATACCCTCCGGAGCGTTCGCCCGACAACAGATCCAACTCAAAAATATGATTTCCCCTAGAAAGCAAAACACGATTCTCATCCAAGGCGATAGAGGCACGGATACCGAGTCTTAACAGACGGGAAAAAGGATTTATCGCACCTATAAGAAACTCTTTGGCACTATTAAATATTGGATATTTATCTAACACTTTATTCCCAGCCAAAACCCACAAACATCCCCTTTTATAGCAAATAAGTTTACCCTCTTGAATGAAGCATAAAGGAGCAAAACCTTTCTCTAATCTATTTACCATGTTTATAACATTCTCTGCAATTCTGGATATTGTATTTTACCAGAATTAGATTTAGGAATAACAGCTATAACAAGTACACGAAAAACACTCTGATTAAAACCGGTTTTTGCTACCAAAAAATGCTTTATATCATCTTCCAATCCATTCTGTGTCACAAAAACAGAAATTCGATCATCCACACCAACACATGCGCAATCAGCTGTAATAACCTTCACAAATTGCTCAACAGCATCCAAATTACAACGATTACCCATAACCTTCACAAATCTTTTCATACGTCCCTCTATATAGAAAAAGCCATCTACATCCCTTTTAGCTATATCGCCCGTATAAAGGATTCCGTGATTTTCATCGCCCAGTTGTAAATCTTGTCGTTTTTCAGAATATCCCCAACAGACATTCTCCCCCTCGTATACCAATTCTCCCTCAACATCGGCATCCTTTATGACATCGCCTCCGGCATCTATCAATGAGAATTTACCTCCTGGTATAGCTATGCCAATTGACGCGTATTTATCAACCGCCTTGTCATGAGGAAGATAACTCATTCGAGGAGAGGCCTCTGTCTGGCCATACATTACAACAAATCGCTTATTGTTTGCCTCTGCAAAATCCACATATTCCTTTACGTAAGCAGAATTCATCTTACCCCCTGCTTGCGTCATTGTCTTCAAATAAGGCAAATCCATACAGAAAAATTTTAAACGTCTCAACATCTCATACGTATATGGAACACCGGCAATAGATGTCGCTTTTTCTTCTTTAATAAAGTCCCAGAAATCACGCTGCAACACTGTTTTATCAGTCAGTAAAATAGTAGCACCTTTAATTAAATGAGAGTTAATAACCGACATACCAAAACTATAATACATTGGCAACGACATCACGGGGCGTTCATTCTCATCAATCTGAAGATACTCTGCGATAGACTCCGCATTACTTCTCAGATTTTTTTCAGAGAGCCTAACAAACTTAGGAGAAGCCGTACTACCTGATGTAGTCAAACATAAGAGTAAATTTGGGTTGATCGCTTTATCTTTTTCACTGAAATCCCTATCGTACCGCATTTGCAGCATAGAATAATTTTCATATTTGTAAATAACAGTACCAACAAATTCTCCAACCCTTTTTTGAGATAACCAAATGAACTCAGGATGATAGATAGCAATAAGATGCTGAATAAGCTCTATGTCCTTACTTCCATCTAATAAGACACATGGAATATGTTTAGTCATACATGATATATAACCTAACAAGGAACCCATTACGTTTTCACAAAGAATGAAAACAAGACCATCATACGGAATTGCGTCGTGAAATTTTTCCGTCTCAACAGTTAACTCAGCATATGTAATAGATTCTCCTATATCAGATCTTATAGCCAATCTTGAGGAATACTTCTGCAAATCAAACATCTTAGAACGATATATTATATTTTCGCATAAGAATCAACACCGCAGCCTTATAAGAATTTATATCCATAATATCATCAGATTTTATTTCAATATCAAAGGCTTCCTCAAGGTTAGCGATCAAAACCATTTGACCTACAGAATCCCAATTGCTAACACCTTTATATACCAAATCCTTTAAGTATTTTTTATCAATAGCAAAAGCATCGACAAATGCTTGATTAAGTTTTTCTAAATTATTCATGATAACAACATCTATTAATCGTTTATTTAAAATATGGATAACCCCTACTATTCTTAGACATTAGATAGTTTATAAGTTTAGAAGATTCTTCAAATTCAACTAGGACATTATCAAATCTTTGAGATTTGATAATTCTATTATCTAAGAGATCTTTATATCTATTCAGCTCTGCTTGATGCAACATACCCCACTTAGCTTTTCGCTCCTTAACCTTTAAATCAATAGTATTATTTCTCTCTATTTCTATTCTAAAATTCCGAACACTATACCAATCATCATCACCCCAATACCAATTACCAAAAGCCTCTTCAGCCACATGTCCAATAGTATTATGGTGCCTAAGATCTGTTCCTAAACTACACACGAAAGCATTATGACTCACACAAAAATGCCATGCAGAATAAATGCCATGCGGAGATGGAATGTCCCCTTCAATATTATGCCGCATCATATCTTTGGCTAAAGGACCTATGGCACAGAGAGGATTCAATGGATGCAGACTTATTTCAGCGTCAGGCATCCTCATCAAGAAAGTGGGCAATAAGCCTGATACAACAGGTGTCCTTTTTGGATTATACACACATTCAGGGTAAACGAAATCTCGTTTTAATTTCTCAATTGGAGATGGCTCATTTTTATAATGTCGTATTACAGGCATAGCAAGAGTGCCTTCTTCTCCTATCAAACCACGAAGTTTATTTATTATCTCAAGAGGAGACAATCCCGTAGCTTTTAATGAGTCGTATGAAGAGTGAACTATTAATAAAGAACCTTTACGAACTCCCCAGCCCTCTAAACGTTCAAGAATCGCATCAAAATCAACAGTATGTATGTCTGTCACAGGAAATATACTTGCCGAAACCGTATTAGGATTATATCTCGATACTAAATTGTGATTATACCAATACATTTGTCGAAGTAAGACTTCAATCCTAGGTGATAACAGAGCTATCTTACTATATATTTTAAAAAGAGACATTGACATAAGACTAGAGATTATGAGATTTATCAATCCTGATTTTATAGAGATATCTGGCTATTACATTTTTTATAATAATCCAACGAACTTGAAGCTGATAGTTCAATGGAGGTCTACTTTTAGGCGTCGCATTATTCGCATGCTCACGATGCAGAATCAAAGCTTCATCTATAGCTTTAATTTTTGTTTTTCCACAAGATAACATACTCCCTATCCACCAATCATGAGATCTATAAATTGTAGGGAAAGGTACCACCAGTTCCTTATAAAAGGATCTGAAAGCCATACAACATCCAATATAGCTAAGCCTATATATATTTCCCAAGAAAGAGGTTCTTACACCACCTCTTAATTTAAACGTTGACTTAAACCTTACATTCAAGTCTGAATCTGTAAGCTTTGAATCATGAATCACTACGGCAACATGGGGATTTTCAAATTCACGAAGTACCTTATCGACTTTATTAGGCAACCACACGTCATCTTGATCTGACAGAAAGATAATATCCCCCAAACAATGTTCCACCGCATTTTGAAAGTTTTTCACAACACCTGGTTTATAGGGATTATCATATATCTTCACCCTTTTATCAGACTGAGCGAACTCTGTCAATATTGACAATGAATTATCAGACGATTCATCATAGGATATGATAAGTTCATCATCCTTTCTTAACTGGCTGAGTATAGAAATAATCTGATCTCTCACATATTTCTCTCCATTATAAACAGCCATAGCTACAGATACTTTCATTACTATATTCTATTTACAAACATTATGTATAAACTCTTTTAAACACAAAAGAATAATGGAAAAACAACAAATACAGGCAATAGGCAGCAGGCCCCGGTTTTGATAAATCCCAAGTAAAGAAACCTGTCAAGCAAATAGTAAGCAAATAGACAAACAAAGCAAAAGCAGGAATTGATGGATAACGATGAAATTTATTTATTAATATTCTTAATACAATTCCAAGAAAAAAAGGAATAGTAATTACACCCAAAACCTTAAAATCAAGATAATAATACAGAATTGAAGAGAAAGCAAAATTAAAGGAAGTTGCAGAAGAATTAATGTCCACAGAAGTCTCCTGCAATGTATTACCTACAAGCTCATATGAGCTATTATAATCTATTCCGACCAGTGAGAATATCCAATCAAGAAGCTTATTAAAACCTAAAAATGTAGCCTCTCCAAAATAACAACCACCTAGTTTATCCAAAAAATAATCAGAATTCACCGCATAGTCTAAAGCTCTAAATGGACCAACTAAATACACAACAATTTCCTCTAAAAAATCGCATAAAGAATCGTACAAACTAAGAAGAACTATATCTATACGATCTGTCTTTCTCAAAGAACTCAAAACACCTGTTATCATAATCAATATCATAACAAATATTACAGATTTTGTTATTTGACGTTTGTTCATACTATAGCATCCGACTATATAAGACATATCGACTTTATACAAGAGCAAACAAATCAAAACAAATTGCAGAACAAACATTAATATAGTACCCTTATCAAATCCTACTAGAAAGACCAATGTAATATAGAAAAACAAACACAAAAACACTAAACTAAAATTTCTTTTCAGGTATAAGAACGCAAACAAGACCATTGAAAAATAAGATAACGGCACCGTTGCATTATTAAAAATGATCATGGCTAAAGGAGACCCATATAATTCATAATCGATGCTAAGCAAATGAGCTTCAGCAAATGTAGAAATTAATATTACATCTAAAAAGCGATAAACTAAATATATTGAAAATATAGCAAATAACAACAATGCAATATTAAAAACTCTACTACGTAAATAATAATCCAAATTCTTAGTAGGATTACAAAGCGCATATACTTTACTTCCAAAAACGTAATTTGCCATCAAAAAGCCAATATTAAACGAAATATAATAAGAACATATCAAAAAATATGTAAACAAAGATACATCCTTCATTGAAAACATATTAAGCAATGATATAACAACCAATAAAGACCACCATATCGTATGAATATTAACACATAATCGTGAAATATTGTCTTTACAACAAATTTTATTTATCCCAACTAAAAAAATCAGAAAGAAAACAATTACAAAAATAAGCATATCAAGCCCTCAGCATTAACATATACAGTTCACATAGCTATTTAAACAAATCAGGGAACTCACTCTCTAATAAATCTTTCTTCCAGACTGAATAAATAGGCTTAGTAGACAATTCATTAAGTTTAAATGAGATATTAGAAAGAATATATTTTACCGTATAAAACATATCAGATTTATTTTTCCCGTTATTATCAATATATACAATATAGCGGCGTTGCGTCTTTAATTTATTATGATAACAAAACAAAGGGAGTAACATTTCTCCCATAAATCCAAAAACCCTTCTATAATAGGCATATGGTGAAAGTTTCACATACTTTTCTACCTCAAATAATATATTAAACAAAAACTCACAATAACGATCAAAATATTCTTTCTTCATTAAAAACATATTTCTCTGAGGCACATCCGAGGAATGATAAAATACATATTCTAATGATTTTCTATATTCAGGATACAACTTCAATACTACTTTCTCCATAACCGCCATATCCATAAAATTCAAATTCAAGGCATGACGCTCTAATATATTCATTCTAAACGGAATAGACATTGGCAAAACAACATCAAAATTGAAGGTATCAACATTTAGTAAAAGAGATTTCGAATGCATACGAAACCATTCTTCGGAAACTACAACAGCTTCTTTCTTCACAAAAGGTTTAGTTCTAAAATCAAAATATCTTCTATAATGACAAAGCCCTATATAATCAACATTACGCAAATTTTTCCAAGCCCAATACAATGCGGTTAACTCACAATAATGTGGATTTTTATAGCTTATATTGTCTCCCTCATCATCCCCCTGAAAACCTAGATCCTTCTTAGATATAGCTTTTCCTACATGTATCGGTAAATAGATATCATCATTAGGAACATAAGCCTCTTTATGGCAACACACTAATATTTTAACTTTATGATTCTCCATTATTTACATTTCTAAATTTAATACTTGACTCACTACCTGATCCATATCATAATATTTGTATTCCGCTAGACGCCCTCCGAAAATTACGTTCTCTTCTTTAGCTGCCAATGCCCGATATTTCTCAGCCAATTCATTATTAGGAGTATCATTCACTGGATAGTAAGGTTCTAACCCATCTTTCCATTCTGTACTATACTCTTTAGAGATTACTGTTTTGGGACAAGCATCTATCTCAGCTCCGAACATCTCGAAATGCTTATGCTCAATAATACGGGTATACGGCTGTTCATGAGAAGTATAGTTCACTACGGCATTACCTTGATAATTCGTGCAATTTTCGACAGTCATATCAAACGAAACTGTTCGATACTCTAATTTACCATAATAGTAATCGAAGTATTCATCAATGGCACCCGTATAAACAATCCGATCAGCTATGGCCATTAGGACTTCCTTTTTGGCAAAGAAATTCGTATTCAATCTCACTTCAACCCCAGCCAATAAGCCTTCGATCAGTTTATTGTAGCCACCAATAGGAATGCCTTGATATTTATCATTGAAGTAATTATTATCATATATGAGACGAACTGGTAAACGACGGATAATGAATGCGGGGAGTTCTGTACACTTACGCCCCCATTGCTTCTCGGTATATTCCTTAATCAAGATCTCGTATATATCTTTACCCACCAACAACTGTGCCTGTTCTTCTAAATTGCGGGGTTCAGACACACTTAAATCTGCCAGTCTCCGTCTTGCCTCTGCACGCTGTTCCTCAAGTTTCGCTACAGCTTCGGTTGGTGTAGTCACACCCCACATCCGATAGAAAGTATTCATATTGAAAGGTAAATTATATAATTCGCCCTTGAAATTTGCTATCGGACAATTTGTATAACGATTGAATTCCACAATAGAATTCACAAAATCCCATACACTCTTGTTATTCGTATGAAAGATATGCGCTCCATATTTGTGTACATTAATGCCCTCTACTTTCTCACAATAAACATTTCCCCCGGCATGTGATCGCTTGTCAATCACCAAGCAAGTCTTACCTGCTTGCTTCGCCTTATAAGCGAACGTAGATCCGTACAATCCGGAACCAACTATTAAGTAATCGTAATGTTGCATCATATGATTAAATTTCGTGTTTTACAATCTGTAAACCAGCCTCCAACATTTTTCTATAGAATACATTATAAGCAGTATCTGAAGGAGTATAATCCATAAAAGGGATTCCCAATTTATCATATTTACTTTTGGCCAAAGAATGGCACTTCAATAGCTCAAAAGCATTAATACCCAAATCTTGCAATTGAGAAATCACTTTTTCAGCTTGTAGAGTTTCCACATAAACCAATCGATAAGCAATCCTCGACATCGATTCACGAAGTAATCCAAGATTGCCATGCAGTACATAGAAATAATCCTCTTTCGTATGCTCCTTTTGTAGCTTCAAATCGACAATCCACTCATCTATATATGGAATTAAATGTTCCACAACTTGTTTATCACGCATATATAAAGTTGTTTCTATGGACACGTGAATATTCGCAGCCTTTAATTCAGACAATAAAGGAACAAGGGGTTTCCACTGCAACAGTGGCTCACCTCCCGAAAGCGTAACGCCACCTCCACTTTGCTCAAACAAGGAGCTGTCCTTTAATAACTCTTTCAATAAATCTTCTGAGTCATACCGTTTAGCGATAGGCGCACATACACTAAATGGGCACTCTATGATAGAACGAGCACCTCCTTTTCGCTCACAACTTTCGCATAACAAGGAATATACGCCCAATTCCTTTAGGCATTTCTGATTGTCAATATAATATTCTTTACCAGAGAGCGCTTCCGGATTGCAACACCAAGAGCAACTGAACGGACATCCTTTCAAAAAAACAGTCGTACGAACACCTAGACCGTCATAAATACAACCTCGCTGGATGGAGATTACATTAAGCGCGCTCATATTCCCCGGCCCTAGCTATCAGGTTATCTTTATATTCTTCCGGCAGGTCATTGAAATAGGCACTAAAGCCCCATACTCGAACGACCAAGGTCGGATATTTTTCCGGATGCAATTTTGCATCTATCAAAGTTGCCCTATCATAGACATTTAACTGCAACTGATACAATCCTTTCTTGAACGCATCCCGTAAAATGGGAACCAACTTGTCTGAATTATTCAAATAAACCGGAGGAATCACATAATCCACCACATTTCCGTTCAGGCAATTTACAGGATAAGACAAAGAACTCGCAAAGTCCAAGACTTCCGCAATATCAATCGTAGAAGATAGAGGAGAAATGTGTACCGCAAATGGCTCACCGGCATTCCGACCATCCAGTGTGGCAGAGGCTACTTTTCCCCGCGAAATATAACTTGGAGAACTTAGTCCAAACTTCACGTTATACCCGTTGGCGGTAAGTTTTCCTATCGTTTCGCTCACCGTTCCAATCAACTCCTGGCTTAGACGAAGAACATACTCGTCACATAAGCCAAACTTCTTGTCATTAGCCGACTTGAACAATTGCTTTATATCAAGGTGATTCTCATAATCGGTCTGTACGATCTCCCTGCATATGCCCAAGGAGACCAATCCCTGCTCATAAACGTATTTCTTGATGTTCAACAAGGAATTCACCAAATTGGGCAAGCCTAGTAATTGGGCGCCTTGATACATATAATCGCTTCCCTGATGCGCAAAGTCTTTGCCTGAACGGATACATGACTCATTGAATAACGACATGATGGGGGAATAATCGTAATCCTTATCAACAACAACCGATCGTGTCTCTTCCGCTAAATTTCGTTTCACCAATTGTAGCAAACCGCCATAATCCAATTCGTCTTCCATCTCTGTCAAGGCCTTCTTTAAAGCATTGCAAGCGAGTATACTTATGAATGGATTATTTTGATCCGAGGATTTTCCTATAATCAGAGGTTCCCAACAGGCTGACGTACCCACATTCCACACGTCCTCGTTCCGATAACCAAACTTCACCATATTTTCCATAATAAGGGTCTCATTCATAAACAACGGAGATCCACAACCATTCGCCAAACACCTTATCGAACGTTTCCATGTATCCATTGGTGTCTCCTCATTGACCCGGAAGATGAGTTTGGGATCAGGGATTCTTAATTCCTCAAAAAGTTCCAAGAACATACGGGTCAATTCATTATCGGTATTTTTCCCATTCTTGTCAACACCTCCCAATATAATATACTGACCGCTATCACCTATCAGATTCAAGCTCTTCATGGGAGAATCCTTGCCCAACAACAAGCACATTTCTTTTAGCAAACCTTTCGCCTGCTCATAGTTTAGCCTATTGGCTTCCACATCCTTTTTATAATAAGGATACAATACTAAATCCATACGACCCAAGCCCACATGCCGATGCCCCACTTGCCATAGCAATCCATTGTAAAACAAGATTTTTTGTATGGCCTCCACCAAAGATTGACAATCTCGATAAAGCAAGTCCGGAAGTCTTTTCGCCATTGCCTCATAGCGCACATCCTCGTATCGTTGCTCCGATATGGCCCTCGCCTTATCTTCAATCGCCTTGGTCACTATATGCAAAGTGCCTATGAAATCCGAATTATCCCCGCTTCTTTCAGGAAGACTACGCATTATCTCACGTAAATCAGAATTGATTATCAAGGCATAGTCCGGCGTTATACTGGTTAACGGTTCAACTCCCGCCCTAACCAAACGAGTCTTGGTTGGATCATACGTATAGATAAACCCATGGGCCAAACAAATATCTGATCTACCTATTATCTTAGCCATCAGATTTGCGGAAGAGAGGCTACCCGGCAATTTGTCATAATAACAATGATACTTAAACAAAGTATCCCATATCGACATACGATCAAAAGCCTTTTGATAAGTTCTAATTTTTAATCGCAAAGCTCCGGATGTCGCTTTCTTTATTATTTCTTTAATCTTTCTTTTCATGAAAACCTTGCTTTAATTTTTGGAAGTATGAGATTGCTCACCAAACCATATATTGAGTTTCTAAGCACATATTGAGATATCATATAGGCGATCGAACATGCCAATACCGCAACAATCACAAAAGTCCATCCCTCAAGCAAACGGCCAATCGCATAACATAACGGTACGAAAAGGCAGGCCCCTATCAATGACTTGGCGGCATCCGCATAATGATTCACCCGAATAACCGTATCACGCCTCACGAAATATTCATTCACCAAAAATATCTGCACCTCCGCATAGACAGACGAGATTGCCGCACCGACAGCCCCATATCGGGGGATAAGTATCAAATTCAATATAAAATTGGATACCGCACCACTGGTTACACTCATTAAGAATTGCTTATCCTTTCCCATGCCCGTAAGGATCTGGATACCATTCAAGTTATTTAGCCCTATGGCTATCAACAAGACGGCTCCAACTTGCATGGGCAATATGGCTCCCTCAAATTGAGAGCCAAAAAACAAGGGAACAAAGGTAGGCGCTACCAGGATTATTCCCATAGTCATCGGAAATACCAAAAATAAAACAATATTCAAGGATTTTTGCATGAGAGCATTAACGCTCTCCATGTCATTGGATTGCATAAAACTTGCGACCCTTGGCAAAGCAACCGCTGATAGGGCTGTGGCCAATGGCAAAACGGCTTTTACCAGATGTATTGCCGAATTATAATATCCCACTTCTGAATAATCGGCCAAGAAACCCAGCATTAACGTATCCAACATCACATAGATGCTGATAGCGACAGAAGAACCCAATAACACCAAGACAGCTTTCAAATGCGTCTTACATCCCTTGAATGTAATATAAGGTCTTATTCCTAATTTCAAAACCTTTAAATAGTTCCAAAATTCATTCGCAATCGTAGAGAAAAGGCTTAGCAAAACGTAATTAACCAGATCATGTTTGGTACGAACAAAGACGAACAGCAATAGGATACTGACCGTGCGAATAACCAATGAGCGAAATGTTATATAGCCAAACTTTTCTTGCCCCTTAAAAAACCACTCTATCTTAAAAGGCGTCATATAAAGAGATATTCCCGCCAACAGAAACAATAGCGCATTCTCTTTCAATTGATCTATCCACAACACGGAACCTATGAAAAGCAGACTAATGACAAATGTCGATACCAGTTCAATGCTAATCATTTGTGAAAGGAATCGTTCCATTTCTTTCAAGTTGCCCTGCCGCTTCGCAATTTCACGAATCCCATATGTCGGTATGCCAAGAACAGCGAACAGGGCAAAATAGGAAGCATAGGTATTGACAAAATTGACGATACCCACACCGTCCGGATCCAACACCCGCGCAATATACGGAGCTGTAATGATAGGAAACAATACGGCAGAAATCTGCAACAACAGATTATACACAAAGTTCCTCTTTATTGTCTTTGCCATTGTAAATAGTAAGCACTCAACCATGTACACCTTCTTAAAAATCAAGAAGATGAACTTTTGAATATTTTTAAATTTAACGATTTGTCATGTATTATATAGCCATTGACATAGGAACGAGGTCATCATAATTCTTATTCCCGTCCATCAAAAGCTTGATTGTAGTTGCGATATAGTCACTCTGATTGAGACCTACATTCTTGCAGGTCTCAATCAGAGTGAAAAATGCCAGTGCTGTTTCAACACCCTCTTCGCTACTAAAAAACAAAGAGTTTTTCGATGTACCGTAAAAGGCCGAATGGCTCTTTCTACAAAGATATTGTCTATGGTGTAACATCCGTCCTTCCTGTAATTCTGAAGTTCTTCCCAACCATAGATCATATAACTCAGCGACTTCCGCATCATCTCACTATAATGTTTTCGTTTATTCTTCAACAGCTTCACCGCCTTTTCATAAATAGAAGTCAATATGCGTGTTACATCATCCTGGCACCGTTGATTTTTTATCTTATGAGGCTTTAAGCGTTTCAGGATACATTCAGCCTCTATCTTATACAACTCGCCTATTTTCTGAACAAACCATTCGGCATCCGCATCCTTGCCTCAAAGGTCATGGCAAACTTATTGCGTACATGCGCCCAACAGAGTATAAACTCACATTTAGGATTTACCTCTGCCAAGTGCTTGTAAACCACATATCCGTCAGACTGTATACTTCCAAGAAAGCTTCCCTAGAAAGTTTCAATAGGACGGCTACCACGGCTGTCATCCTCGTCTTTGTCATAAGAGACAATAAGTGATATTCTCCTGTTTGTTCACCAAAGCCCAGACATACTTGTAAGCACTCAATTTAGGGCATACCCCTTTGAATGGGGTACTTTACTGTGCCCTAAACCGGGTTGTATTAAAAATTAATTTTGATTTTAACATTAGCCATGATCCCTTTTTTGAATACTCAATAAAAGTATCTTAAGTGCATCCCCCAAGTATCTTAAGTGCATGGCGCAAGTCATCTAACATACTTTTTTGCTCAGCTTTCAAAAATTGAGCGCTTACGAGATTATATATACGAAGTACTACTTACTTAGCCCAAGGAGATATCTCCTCCAGACATAGAAGATATACTCCTTAGGCAAGGTTAGTATATATCTGTCTAATCCAAGAGTATTTATATATGTTATAATAATCGAATATATTCAGGATCGACCTCTACAGCGGCGACCAACAGACCGGGGATCTCCACGATCAAACGTTTCACACGGGCCCCTCGTATAGAGAGTAAACGTCCCTCGTAGCCATCCAATGGGCCACCCTCGATGCGGATCATGCGACCGTACATCGCAGGGGTTAATTCTTCAACCAAGAAATAACGCGGGGAATCATCGGAATGGACAGCACGGATAAAACGGTTCATCTCCGCATGGCCTACCGTCATCGGCTTACGGTAGCCACCACGCAAATAACGATATTGGAGAGTACTAATCTCTTCTACGATTGGATCCATACACGCACAGGTCGTATGGGCAAAAAGTAAATCGTGCAGAAGAGGAACCTCCTCACGAATCCGCTTACCCTTCCTCTCGACCAACTGCCAACGCATAGGAGTGAAAACCTCTATGCCCTTTTCCTCCAGCAACCTATAGGCCGGGCGTTTAGCATTGGGACGGGTCAGGTCTCGCAATACGAACCAATTGTCTGTCAAAGGATGTTCCACAGGATGATGGATAATTCTTCTAGTCCTGAAAGGATATATATTCTATTAATATCCAATCAGTTACAAAATATAGTCTTATAAGTTGGAAGGCGTACTTGGCGAGTAGCATTCGTTTCACGTTGCAAATATAGGGAAAAATAACTAAACACAAGCAAACATTGGCTCTTGTTTGTGTTTGGTTATTTTTCACTACATTTGTGTTCGCTAAAAAAGGAGTAATTTAAAATGATCGATCAACCTACCATAGACCGGATATTGGATGCGGCGAACATCGTGGATGTTGTCTCTGAATTCGTGACTCTTCGGAAACGAGGGATCAACTATGTAGGATTATGCCCGTTTCATTCGGACAAATCACCGTCTTTTTACGTATCCCCCTCAAAGAATATCTGTAAGTGTTTCGCTTGCGGAGAAGGTGGAACCGCCGTTCACTTCATCATGAAGCATGAGCAACTCAGCTATTTCGACGCTTTACGCTTTCTGGCGAAAAAATACAATATAGAGATACAGGAACGGGAACTTACCGAGAAAGAGAAACAAATCCGTAGCGACCGGGAAAGTATGCTTATCGTCAATAGTTGGGCGGGGCAATACTTCTCTACTTTATTACATGAGCATGTTGAAGGGAAAAGCGTAGGTATGCGCTACTTCGCCGAGCGAGGATTGAGGGAAGATATCATCCGTAAATTCCAGCTCGGGTATAGCTTGGACCAGCGGGATGCTTTATACAAAACCGCTATAAAAGCAGGTTATAAAAAGGAACTCCTCGAGAAAACCGGTTTAGTTATCACTTATGATAACGGAAACGTGAATGATCGTTTTCGAGGACGTGTTATCTTTCCCGTCCATACGTTAAGCGGAAAGGTCGTGGCATTCGGCGGACGTGTATTGAAAAAGGACGAGAAGACCGCAAAGTATGTAAACTCCCCCGAAAGCGAGATTTATCATAAAAGCAACGAGCTTTACGGCATCTATTTCGCCAAGCAAGCAATCATGAAACAGGATCGCTGTTTCTTGGTGGAAGGATATATGGACGTGATCGGTATGCACCAAGTGGGCGTAGAAAACGTGGTTGCCTCCTCGGGTACGGCGCTCACGCAAGGGCAAATCCGGCTCATACATCGTTTCACGAATAATATCACGGTATTATACGATGGAGACGCCGCCGGAATCAAAGCGGCCCTCCGGGGTATCGATATGTTATTGGAAGAAGGGATGAACGTCAAGGTCGTGCTTCTTCCGGCGGGAGAAGATCCGGACTCGTTTGCCCGTAGCCATAGCGCGAGCGAGTTCGCAGAGTTTATCAGCCAGAACGAGACGGATTTCATCCGTTTCAAGACAAAGTTACTATTGGCGGAAGCGGGGGGTGATCCGATCAAACGTTCCGCCCTGATCTCGGATATTATCCGTACGGTAGCGATTATACCTGATAATATCGCTCGCTCCGTGTATATCCGGGAATGTAGTACGACCATGGAGATAGACGAGCAAGTCTTACTCAACGAGGTCAATAAGATCCGTCTCAACAAGGAAGAGAACCAAGCGGCTAAATCCGTAAGGAATACACCGCCCGTTCAACCTCCAGCCAATACGATCCCTGAGTATCCGGATTTCCCCGGCTACCAACCGTATACACCGGAAGAGGCGAATACCCTTCCTCCGGAAAATATTCCGCCTCCACTGCCCGAGGACTATATTCCGGAAGAGGAAGCGGGTCCGCCCCCTACTCCTCCCTACGAGGTTCCGACGGCTCCCAACATACAGGTCCAACCGAAACGTTCTCCTTTTGAGGCTTATGAGTTGGCTCTTCTGCGCTATATCGTACGATATGGCGAACGTGTCCTCTATGACTACGTAGATGAGGAGACCAACGAGCATGTCATCATGAGGGTCGCCGATTATATCCGTTTCGATCTGGAACGTGATGACCTTACGTTTTATACGCCAGCCTTCAAACAAATGCTGGACGAAGCTGCTGAACATTGTCAAAACGAGGGCTTTATGGCCAGTCGTTATTTCCTTGCCCATCCGGACCCGAACATCAGCCGGCTTGCCGCCAACCTTATCAGCGATAAGTACCAGCTTAGTAAATATCATACGAAGTTCAGGGAACTGGAGCAAGAAGAAGATAAATTGGATTACTTGGTACCCCGGGAAATCTATTCCATGAAAGATGCCTATATCCTCTATAAGATAAAGGATATCCAAGCGAAAATCAAAGAGGCTCAAAACAAGGGTGACATGGAACAGATCTTTGATTTAATGAAACAGAACGCCCACCTCAACGAGATCAAGAACGTGCTCTGCAAAGAGCTAGGTGAGCGTATCGTATTAAAAATGTAATAAAAAAACATCTATGAATTTCCTTGAGACAGAAAACGTGGTAAAACAGTACGCCGGGCATCTGGCGCTGAACAAGGTAAGTATCCAAGTTCCTCAAGGAACAATCTTTGGATTACTGGGGCCTAACGGGGCGGGCAAGACAACCTTGATCCGGATCATCAACCGGATTACGGCACCGGATAGCGGAATCGTTCGCTTCAACGGCCATGAATCCAGCCCGGAAGACATCTACCAGATCGGTTACTTGCCGGAAGAGAGAGGGTTGTATAAAAAGATGAAAGTCGGGGAGCAGGCGATCTATCTGGCACAATTGAAAGGTCTCTCCTACCCAGAGGCACGCAGTCGTTTGACCCGTTGGTTCGAGAAATTTGACATCATGCCTTGGTGGAATCGCAAACTGGAAGAGCTGTCGAAAGGTATGCAACAGAAAGTACAGTTCATCATTACCGTGATACACGAACCCGAGCTATTGATCTTTGACGAGCCATTTAGCGGATTCGATCCGGTCAACGCCGATCGCCTTAAACAAGAGATATTGGAATTGAAGGCGGCCGGACATACCATTATATTCTCAACTCACAACATGTCCTCCGTTGAGGAGATTTGTGACGAGATTGCTTTAATCGATCGCTCTGAGGTCGTCCTGTCCGGCAATGTCAAGGAGGTACGGGAACGGTTTAAGAGTAATACCTATATATTAAATGTACGCAAGGAGACTGGAGGTATTGAGGAGTTAAGGATACGCAAGGAAGAAAATATCAGTAACTCCGATTGGCTTACCCGGCTGGCGTCCCAATATGAGATTCTTTCCTTCACGGAGGAGATCCCTTCTATGAATGACATTTTTATCAACACCGTTTCCGGTACAAACACATCAAAGGTATGAGCAAAATTGGATTAATCATCAAACGGGAATATCTCCGGAGAGTAAGTAAAAAGTCATTTATCCTGCTCACGTTCCTCACACCGTTTCTATTCGCTGCACTTGCGTTCGTCCCCCTATGGCTCTCTTCCATCAAGGGAGATGAGGTTCATACAGTCGCCATACTCGACGCCACCGGCAAATACGCCCCGTTGTTCGAGGATACGGAAAGCTATCGTTTTACCAACGGCGACAAAGATATGGATAAGTACAGGCAAATGTCGGAAAAGGAGATATTCGCATTTCTCAACATCTCCGACGACTTGCAGAAAAATCCGAAAAACGCAACCCTCTATTCCAAGAAACAAATCCCGGCGGATTTGAGCCGACTCGTCAATATGACATTAAAGAAGCAGATAGAGAGTGACAAACTGGCAACATTCAATATCCCCAATCTACAAGAGATCATAAAAGAAAGTAAAGTAGATTTCAACATACAAACGATCAAATGGGGGGATGACGGAAGCGAAAAGCAATCCTCGTCCGTAGTGGCATCCATAACCGGAGTAATTTTCACCATGCTTATCTATATGTTCATCCTAATCTATGGAGGAATGGTCATGCAAGGGGTTATGGAAGAAAAGACGAACCGGATCATCGAGATTATGATCTCGTCCGTCAAACCTTTCGACTTAATGATGGGTAAAATTATAGGAATCGGTTTTGTCGGGCTTACGCAAGTATTCCTTTGGGCGGTTATGACCTTTATTCTCATCACCGGGGGAACTTTCTTTTTGGGAGGAGGTATGGAAAGCGAGATCTTGCAATCAAGCATGGCACTTAACACAACCCCTAACATGACGGTTATCGCAGCCCAGCAGCCGGCAAATGAATGGATAGAGATGCTTCATACGATTAACTTCACCGAGATAGGCATCTTGTTTATTGCTTATTTCATAGGCGGCTACTTATTATATTCTTCTTTATTCGCCGCTATCGGATCAGCTGTAGACGGCCAAGAAGACACGCAACAATTCATGCTACCAGTCACGCTTCTTTTGGTTTTCGCCCTCTATGCGGGGATCTATAGCATGGAAAACCCTGACGGACCATTAGCTTTCTGGTGCTCCATGATCCCCTTCACTTCTCCGATCGTCATGATGGTCCGGGTGCCATTCGAGGTGCCTTTGTGGGAAATACTACTTTCCATTGGATTTTTGTATATATCATCCATCGGTTTTACTTGGTTTTCCGCCAAAATATACCGTGTAGGCATTCTCATGTATGGTAAGAAACCTAGTATAAAGGAGATGTCCAAATGGCTTCGTTACAAATAAAAACATGATATCTACAACAAAAAAGCCTCGCTACTCTTATCGAATAACGAGGCTTTTTTATGTTGTTCTACCTGGATTCGAACCAGGACAAACAGGACCAGAATCTGTTGTGCTACCATTACACCATAGAACAATCTCTACAAAATTGTCAAGTAAACTTTAAACGTTGTTCTACCTGGATTCGAACCAGGACAAACAGGACCAGAATCTGTTGTGCTAC
>ERZ791720.264-NODE-264-length-34773-cov-2.9854_pt1 | contig 34773 bp, 50 predicted proteins | sample MGYA00510048_ERZ791720 | MGnify/ENA primary metagenome ERZ791720 (study PRJEB30046, sample SAMN00715142) | human gut metagenome | study: EMG produced TPA metagenomics assembly of the A metagenome-wide association study of gut microbiota in type 2... | reverse complement strand
TGACCCCCGATCCGGTAAATGAGCAGCCAGTCCGGGAGAATATGACATTCCCGATGGCCTGCCCAATCGCCGGACAGGTCATGGTCACGGTTCTTATCCGGCAGCGGTTCGCCCATCGCCAGCAATGCTACGACCTGCTCCAGCAGCTCGATCTTCAAGCCACGCTTGATGGCTCGTTTGTAGTCTTTTTTGAAACTGGTCGTGTACTTGACGGTATATTTGGTTTCTTTCATCGTTTCAGGTCAGCAAATAACTCATCAAGGTCATTGTAGCCCTTTACAGATGGGTCTTTTGCAATCCTTTCCGCTTCCAGCATGGCAGCAACCGTTTCTTTGTTCGGCTGTTCCAGCCTTACTTCAAAGGGAATGCCACCTTCACGAAGCGACTGGCGCACAAAGATGTTAAACGCCGTAGTCAGGTTCATGCCAAGTTCCGTAAACAGTGCGTCCGCCTGTGCTTTCAAATCTGCGTCCATGCGGATACTGATGTTTGTGGTATTTCCAGCCATACGATCAACCCCTTTCTGCTGGCAATTATAGTATATGCCATTTGCACGAAGAAAACAATACTTTGCACGAATATTTAACAATAAATTCATTCAAGGAGGTTATCGGCTTTATGAAAGAACTCATTTATGAAGAACAACAAGACTGAACCTATCCCCGTCATGGATTACTGCCAGTACCGCAGAGTGCGGAGGATGGTGCATGAGTGCTGTAACTACATCGACGGAAACTGTATCGCCCTGGACGATGGGGAGGAATGTGTCTGTGTCCAGTCCATTTCCTATTCCCTGTTGTGCAGGTGGTTTCGGACGGCGATATTGCCGCAGGATAAGGAACTGGAAACGGCGCTGTTCCACCGGATGAATGCGAAGAAATGCGCCGTATGCGAGGCGCTGTTTACCCCCGGTTCTAACAGGGCCAAATACTGCCCGGAATGTGCCGCACGCATGAAGCGGATCAACGCCGCAAAGTGCAAGCGGAAACAACGGGAGAAATGTCACACTTTAGGGGCTGAAAAACCCTTGTAAATCAAGGCTTTTTTCGAGGGTGTTAAAGGCAGTCTGATAGATTTATCCTCTGACCTCTAAAATAGCCTTAAAATGTGTACAGAATTCCAAGAGAACCCCAAAGGAGGAACCCTATGTCAGACAATCGAAAATATTATTACCTGAAACTCAAAGAAAACTATTTTGACGATGATTCCATCGTGCTGCTGGACCGTATTTTGGAACGGTGTGCGCCGATTCTTTTTGACGGGAAGAGTTTCCTGGAAGAAAATGCTGGTGTTACCCGACAGACAGCAAAAGACATTGTAAACAGTAAGCACGACTGATTTTTTATCGGGCGGCACAGACCCGTTCGGAGAAAGGAGTGCCATGAACAAAGAACTCCGTACTATGCAGATGGCAGACGCCGTTACTGCGTCCAGAGCGCCGGAAAACACGCCAGCGATGGTAAAGAAAATCGGTAAGACAACCTACAAGGTTCATGTCCATTTCAGCAATACCAGCACAGAAACCATGAGCGATAAACTCAAGCGTATGCTCAAAAATGAAATTCAGCAGATGTGACAGACTGATAAACGAAGTCGCCTTGTGCTAAACTGATGATGGTACGCACAAAATTTTTGTCAAGGAGGACACGAAAATGCTTTACACAGAAAAAGAGAAACATGAAATTGAGCGGGTAAAGGAGGTCTTTGCGGAACATCTGCGGCAAAGCCCTGATTTTGAACTGCTCTGGTCGGACAAGGTAGGCTATGTCTGGCTGGCGATTGGCGTAAATCCGCTTTATGTGGATACTGGCATCAGGATAGAATCAGGCGCCGATCTCTGCTACAAGTGTTTGGATGATGTTGCTATGGATGTTTTGTATATGAAGGGCAACGATCATGCACTGGATGAAGCCGATCCGCTGGAATTGGCGGAAATCAAGCGGCGCTGGGAGCCATATATCAACCAGCTGCCAGACTATGCGTATCTCTGCAAAGACCTGCTAAACGGAAAAATGTAATCTGTCAAACGAGGTGTCAGGAGCCATACAATGCTTCTGGCACCTTTTTTGTAGATTTTTTGTGAATTTGATGAAAAAGTCCTTGACAATTTGTCTCTTGGAAAACCACTTGCTACTCATTCATTTAATCCATTTTGAGATAAGGCCTTAGTTTCTTAACGAGGACATGGACCATGGTTCCGGGAGCAGAGTCGGAAGGCAGTTTTCCCGTATTAATCTTTTCCAGCTTTTCTGCATTCACAATAGCAGTATCCAGGTAGGGTGCCAGGATTTTGAACATGTCAGTGCGGTTTTTCTCATAGGAGCCAAAACCCTGAAAAGACAAAAGTTCCGTCAGTTTCGGCCAGTAGGAACTTCGGTGCAGATCGGACTGCAAGAAGCTGAAATGGAGAAGGAACCACAATTCAATGCACTGGTTTGACCAGATGGCATGATAGGTGGTTTCCTCTGTGGATTCCTGCATACATCGCTCGGCTGCTTTGTTGATGTGGTCGGCTGGAAAATCATCGGTATCATAAATGATCCATACATGTTTATATCCATTGGCCGAGGTAGTGGCCAGCTGCCTGGCTTTTTGGAACAGGTTTAGGGTATTATCACCGGCTCCGTGGATACTGAGTTGGATACGGTCTGGATAGGCACTGTTGATGATATCCTTCATGGCACCAAAATAGGCCGGCTCTGTATCGGTTCCTTCCGTAACAATCAGGTGATATTCCGGCTGGATTTTTTTCGGCTTATCGCGGCGAGCTTTCATCCAGCCCTTATCAAGGTCGCTTTTCTTAGGAGGTTTTAAACTCATGCGAAATCACCTCCGAGCATGTTGGAAAGGTATGGATCAGCTCCATAGCGTCCTTCCAGATACTGCTTATCGTAGGCCGCGGTATTTTTGACGCGGTCGTTATCTTCCCCACGGATTTCATGTAACGAATAGATTTCGCTTTCGTAGGAAGCATTCTCCGCGGCAAACCAGATCTCGTCACGGCGGAATATGGTATTTTTTAAAGTACACATGTCATGGGATGTGAATAAAAGCTGGGCTCCGTATTTGTTGATCTCTTTATTTTTGAACAGGGAAATGACATAGCGCAAAAGCTTCGGATGAAGCTTTGCATCCAGCTCATCAATGATCACCATGCGTCCTTCTCTGAGGGCAAGCAAGATCACCGGAAGGGCCGCGATAAGCTTCTTGGTTCCATCGGATTCCTGGGAGAATGGCAATTCATATTCCTGGGAAGATAACGTGCGCTGCATGAAGAGCTGCTTTGTATCTTCATCATAGCGGTACCCAGTGATATCAATATCCATATCATTTAAAGCGCGAATGAACTGCTCCTTATATAGCGCATCTTTGGATAAGAGAATCTGATGTTCCACTACGGGATTTGCATAGCTGCGGATAATGCAGCTTTCAAACCATGTAATAACCTCGCTGATGACCGGAATGTCATAGTTAATGGACAGGAAAGAAAGATACGGCATCTTAGGGTTAATGCTGGTGTTCAGGCTTTTTTTATTAATCGTATAGCCAAGGGAAATGCTGTCAGCCTCACGTTCAAAAATCATGGCAGTTTTCTTCCCGGTGACCGCTTTTCTGTAAAGGGATTCCGAAATAACCTCATCATTTTTTAAGGCAAGATAGTAGCAGTATTCATTCTTCTCAATCCTGAAAAATATCCGGAATTCGGTCGGTTCATTTTTGGAAATCTTATCAAACAGAAAGGGAACTGCATCAATTTTCTGCTGGAGGATGAAACCCTGTCTGTTTTTCCCTAATTCATTCACCGGTTTTACGACCGTAGAGATGACGCAAGCAAGCGCCTGCAGCAGGTTTGACTTTCCGCCGCCATTTGGGCCATAGACGACATTAACTGGCAGAAGATCAGGGGCAGAAGTCTCAGTGATCAGTGTATTTTTGAATTCAGGAAGTACTGCAGCCTGATAATCTAAAGTAGTTTCATTTTTGTAAGACTTAAAATTTTGAAAAGTAAACTGGCATAACATGATTGGAAGCCTCCTTTCCCTTATAGTATAACCATAAAAAATCAAAATATCAAGTTATATATTCGATATAAGGAAATAAATTTATGAAATAGATTATAAAACAATGATTTTACGACTCTTTATGACCTTATTCATACGTCAGATAGCCATAAAAAAAATAATGAAAAATTTTTAGAGCTTTTGAAACTTTTCAGGGTTTCAATACGTCTAATTAGTGTAATTAAAAAAACAAATATATTTAGTTTGGAGGCTTTATTATGAAAAAAAGAAATCTTATTGCAGTTTTAATGATGACCACGGCTTTGGCTGCTGGATGCGGTGCCAAGGCTGATACAACCACAGCAGCGCCTACCCAGGCGGAAACGACCAAAGCAGAAACAACGCAGGCAGAAACTACCCAGAGCGAGACAACTCAGTCTGAATCGCAGAAAACAGCTGAAAAAACGGAATCTGTGACAGGAAAGATTGAGGAGATCAAGGATTTTATGTTCACGATCGAAAGCGATAAGGGTACCTATGCAATGACATTCGATACCGCACCGGAAGGCTTATCAGATGTTAAAGAAGGAGATCAGGTAACGGTAACCTATACGGGAGAGCTCAGCGAAGTGGATGCGTTTACAGGAACCATTATTTCTGTGGAGAAAGCAAATTAATGTGCTGAGAAAACGCTTAAATTTATCACTGGATGCCAGGAATATTCATAGGCCTGGCTGGGATATGTATTGAAGATTTTTAACAAAGAATTACGGCCAAAAATCCGCTGCTATATGGAAATCATGCAACAGCAAGTTTTTGGCCGTTTTTTATATGGCCGATAATGTTCTACACTAAAATATATAGGATGTGTATGAATGCTGAGATAATCATATGTATTTATTTTCGCCATATGCAAGCAGATATTTCTAAATTTCCATTGCTCCCTCGGCTTTTTATTGAATAAGAGAGTGCATTGGCTGTATAAATTCCTTGATTGCCGGCGCATCAGCGCCGTTTTTATTTTTTTTCCATTTATCTTTCTATTTGTCCATTAAGTGCGCCGCCTGATGGCGGCAAACGCCTGATGGCGAGCGAACAAATTAGGGGAGCCTAGTGGAGAAATATTTTTTCGAGAGGTCAGGAAAATAGCGGGAGAGAAGAGAATGGAATTGAGCTTCGGAATTGCATATGGCGAAAATAGATACATATAATTTATCTACACTACTCTCTTTCAGATATGAGGCGGCATTATTAAGCAGAAAATATATCAATACCTCTCTCATGATGCCACTTTTCTTTGCTATCTTTGCGATTTTGCAGTAGAATGAAAAAGCACTTAAATTCATACTATCTAAAAAAGTAATCGTTCTCGTTGCTGAGTCGATTACTTTTTTATAAGTAAGCAATGCCATATGTTGTGTTATTTCATCTTTTCAATCATTCATACCGCATTGGAGATTTTAAAGAAGTAAAGAAAGCCTGGATTACTAATTCTTCCAGGCTTTCTTTACTTCTTTTATGGAGTCGAAAATATAAGTTGGAGTGTACGTGTTAATCATAGTATCTGTTTTTTTCGCTTCACCGGTTAGTACCAGGACTGTCTCTACCCCGGAAGCGTTCCCGCATGCAATGTCAGTGTAAAACCTGTCACCCACTATCACGGTTTCCTCTTTGGAAAACGGATTTTCCCGGAGCGCAATATCCACCATATCGGTAGAAGGTTTTCCGATATAATGTGGTACCTGGCCTGTGGCATTAGTGATCATCTGACATATGGAGCCACAGTCGGGTACATAGCCAAATGGGACCGGGCAGACCAGATCCGGGTTGGTGGCAATGAAGGTGACAGGGCGGGTCTGCAGGATGCGGCAGGTGTCAGTCAGCTTCTTGTAGGTAAGTTCGCTGTCGTAGGCAACCAGCACAAAGGAAATATCCTGGGTGTCCGGATTCGTGGTGACACGGATTCCATGTCCTTCAAGCTCTCGGATCAGTGATCGTGTTCCAAGTGTATAGATAGTCTTTCCAGCTGCGTGTTTCCGCAGCCAGCTGGCAGAAGCAGTGGAGGCAGTTACAAAATTCTGTGGATCGGTTGAGACACCCATCTGACGGAATTTTTTTATATAGTCCGCAATGCTTTTGGTGGAGTTATTGGTAATGAATACAAACTGCCCGCCGCGCTCTTTAATTTCCTGAAAGAATTCCGCCGCTCCAGGCAGCAGAACATCGCCCAAGGCCACGGTTCCGTCAATATCAAATAAGAATAGTTTCTTTTCGGAAAACATAAGCTACCTCCGGATCTGCTCCAGAAGCCAGGAAATGTCTTCTTGGATTCCGGATTCATCATCTGCCACATCCGGGCTGTATTCCAGAACCAGATCTGCGTTTGGAGTCAGTCTCTGATAATCAGACAGAAACAGGGGGAAATCCAGGGTCCCGTGGAAAATCCGTTGATGGCTGTCGTGAATACCGTCGTTGTTGTGAAGATGGTAAGCCACGATCTGATCCTTTAATGCTTCCATGGTCTGCGCCAGGTCCCAGCCGTTGGCGTAAGCATGGCCAATGTCGATCAGCACCGGATAATGTTCTTCCCTGCAGATCTGGATAAACGCATCCTGGTCAAACAGCATGTTGCCGCGGTCCAGGACACCGGCATTCTCAACCACCACCGGGATCTGGTGCGGCTTGAACAGCTCCGCAATTTCCCTGTAGTTTTCTCTGGAAACACGGATCATCTCTTCCCGGCGTTCTTCCGTCACCGGGATGTTGTTGTGATGAAAGACCAGATACTGGCTTCGAAGGCGCACACAGTAAGGCAGAGTTTGGCGGATCAGGGCCATGGAGTGCGCATATTCCGGGGTGCCGGGGGCTGCGCTGTGCTCGGTTTCATAGTACGGGCCATGGAAACTAACTGGGATTCCTTCAAACTCCGGCAGGCAATGAAGAAGCTCTTCCTCATAGCAGTCTGCGTCAAACATGGGGAACAGCTCAACGCCAATCTGACCACGGAAGGCATGTAAATGCGGGATGACCCGGGCAAGCTGACCCGGTTTATACACATTGGTACTGACCAAAAGATTCATGATATTTACCTCCTGCTTTCTGGTTTTTATTCTGGGCATCCGGCATGGAAAAATCCAGGGCTGCGTTCAGACGGCGGATTTCTTCCGGATATTCAAGGGACTTCTCGCTCTGGGCATCAAACAGATGCAGTTTGCGGAAATCAATATTGATGAAAATGTTTTCGCCTGGGCGCGGGACCGAGTCATTGCAGATGGCAATCAGCTCGCTCTTTTCACCCTTTACATCAATATAAACGCCGTAGCGGTTGCCATAGTCCTCCACATATTTTACGGTTCCGCAGATGGAAGTTTCTGTTGGACGGCTGCTTAAGACTACATGTTCCGGGCGGATGCCGACGCAGTATTTTCCGGATGGACAGGCATCTGCGATCGGACGCCACATCGGAGCCAGTCTGATCATCTGGTCTCCGATGGAGAGATTGCCGTTTTCATACTGGCAGGAGATGATGTTCATGGACGGAGAGCCAATGAAGCGGGCACAGAAGATACTTGCCGGCATATTGTATACATGACTTGGCGTGTCCAGCATTTCCATATTTCCGCGGTACATGATGGCAACACGCTGTCCCACGGTCATGGCCTCAATCTGGTCATGAGTGACATAAATCATGGTCGGACGGTACATCTCGTGGATCTTGACCAGTTCTTTTCGCGCACGCAGGCGGAGCTGTGCATCCAGGTTGGAAAGCGGTTCATCCAGAAGAAAGTAGTCAGAGCGTTTTACGACGGCGCGGGCCAGGGGGAAAGATCCTTCGGCTTGCGGTCCTCCAGACCTTTCAGCTGTAGCATTTCCAGTACTTCCTCCAGGCGGCGGTTAATCTCAGCCGCTTCCATTTTGTGGGCTTTCAGACCGTAGATGATGTTATTTTTTACAGTCATATGCGGGAAAAGGGCGTAGTTCTGGAATACCATGGATACGCCGCGGTCTCCGCAGGCAACATTGTTGACTACCTGGCCTCGCATATGCAGGGAGCCGGAGGTGATATCCTCCAGACCGGCGATCATGCGCAGGGTGGTGGATTTTCCGCAGCCGGACGGGCCCAGCAGAATCAGCCGCTCCCCTTCCCGGATTTCCATATTCAGATCATTGACGATCACATTTTTTCCGTATGCTTTTACGACGTGTTCAAAAACGATATTATTCATAAGTCCTCCTGACAGATTAACCTTTTACGCCGGATGCGGCAAAGGTGTTGATGATATAGCGCTGGAAAATAAGATACAGAGCCAGCGGAATGATCATGGTGATGACGGATACGGCCATGGCAATGGTAAATTCGGTGCCGCCCTCAGCGCTGATGTACATCTGGAGCGCCAGGGAAAGCGTGTAGTTTTCCTTGCTCTTTAAGATGAGCACCGGCCATACATACTCGTTCCAGGAATTGATAAAGAAAATGATCCCGGTCGTGAGAATGGACGGGCGTACCAGCGGCAGGATGATATCTCGCATGATCTTGAGGCTGCCGATGCCTTCCATCCGCGCAGCCTCAATGAGGGCCTTCGGGATTCCGCGCATGGCCTGGCGCAGCAGGAAGATACCTAAAACATCCGCAAACTGCGGAAGTGCCACGCCCCAGATGCAATCCCGCAGACCGAGTTTTGAAATCATCAGGTAGTTTGGAATCATGGTCACGGTGAACGGAATAAACATGGTACTCAGCATGATAAAGTAGAAAAACTGTTTTCCTTTGTAATCAAAATAGACAAAGGAATAGGCGGCAAACAGGCTGGTAATGGTTTTGAAGGTGGTAACGGATGCCGCGATCAGAAATGTATTTAAGGTTATCTGGACAAATGGCAGTTTTTCAAATACATGCCGGTAGTTTTCCAGAGTCGGGTGAGACGGAATGATCTCAAAAATGGTATTAAATGCGTCCTGCAGAGTCTTGAAGGAGTTGGACAGAGCGAACACGATGGGAACCAGCATGAGGAAGACGATGGCGCCCAGGATCATGTGCCAGCCAATTTCCGAATGATTGTTAGTTTTCATAGTAGACTCCCCTCTCCACAAATTTAAATTCCAGAAGTAAAAGGACAATGAACAGCAGCATGGTCAGAATGGAAATGGCCGATGAGGTGCCGGTCCGGTACAAGGTAAAGGCCTCGTGGTAGGAAGCGTAGATCAGGTTGGAACTGGCGTAGTTCGGTCCGCCCTGGGTAATGACCTTGATGGGGGTGAACACATACTGGAGTCCCTGGACAATGGTGGTGATGAACACGTAAATTCCGGTAGCGGAGCTCATTGGCACAATGATGTCCAGAAAGATTTTCCACATGGGAACCTGATCCAGCCGTGCGGCCTCAATAACTTCCTGGGATACACCGGAGACACCGGCTAAAATATTGATGAAGTTGTAGCCGAAGGTCTTCCAGGTGGTAATGATGCAGAGCACGGCAATGACCCATCCGTCGGTTTTGGACCAGAAGGGCATCTGGATGCCGAATTTACCGAGAATGATGGCCACCGGTCCGGAAATCGGGTTTAAGATCCAGGTATAGAGGATGGAGCCGACCACCAGGGAGATGACGCTGGGAAGGAAGAACACAGCCTTGTAAAAACTCTTTCCATGCCGGATCACGGCGGAGAGGATAAAGGAGAGAATATAGGGCAGCACAAAGTTCAGGACCAGCAGAACCAGAATGTAAGCAAGGGTATTGCCCAGAATCTTAAAGGTATTCGGATCTCGGAATACGGCAATGTAGTTGTTCAGACCGACAAATTTTTTGACAGACTTTACCATGTTCCACTCAAAAAAGCTTAAGTAAAAGGTATAAAGGAGTGGGTAAAACATAAAGACTGCGAACACGGCTAGGGACGGGATCAGAAACAGATATCCCAGAATCGTTTGTTTTTTTGTTTCATTATTCAAGTGATTACCTCCGTAAATTCAGGAAAACCGGTACCTTCCCGTGAGCAAAAGGGAAAGTACCGGTCTGCATCTGGAATGTCAGCTTACTGCGCGTCTAATAGGGCATTGATGGCATCCTGGGTGGAAGTCATACCCTCCTCGGCAGTTACCTGTCCACCGAAGATCTGATCTCTCATATCCAGGAGCATCTGCTCAGCCTGAAGACCTGCATCACCCGGGAAGGATGTCCAGGAAACCACGCCGTCCATCTGCTCAATGGCAGCCTTCATCATCTCATTTTCAGCCAGGAAGGATTTCAGTCCGTTCTCTGCGTCTGCAACGTCCTTTCTTGGCGGTACATAACCGGTTCCGATGGTCCATGCAGCCATGGATTCCACGCTGTACAGGTATTTTTCAAACTCCCATGCGGCTTCCTTTTGCTCATCGGTCTGTGCGGTGATAGCTAAGAAGCATCCGCCTGCCGGAACTTTACGCGGGCTGCTGCCCCAGGTCGGGGATTTTACGGTAGCGACATCGAACTGCGCGCTTTTCTGAACGGATGCGCGACGGGCAATGGTGGTGTAGAGCATTGCGCAGTTGCCATCAATGAAGCTCTGGCAGCCTTCATCCCAGGAAACATGGAGAGCGGCTCCGTCCTTGATGAGGTCAGCAACCATCTGCATAGCCTGAATGCCTTCCGGGCTTGCGAAGCTTGCCTGGATCTTGCCATCTGCGGTCTTGGTCAGCATGGAAGTGTTATTGCTCTCGATGAGTCCCTGCTGTGCCCAGAAGTCTGCCGGCTCCTGCATATAGAAACCATATTTTCCGGTCTTTTCCTGAACAGTTCTGGCAAAGGAATCAACCTCTTCCCAGGTCTTCGGTCCCTCTTCGGAAAGTCCTGCTTCCTTCAGCAGATCGCGGTTGATGTAGAGAACCGGGCTGCTTAAAGAATACGGTATTCCGACCTGTACGCCATCACTGTTTACCGCCAGATCCAGGACGTTTGGCAGGAAATTGTCGGTCAGGAAGGTTTTGTCAGAAGCATCATACTGGTCGATGATCTCCTGAGGGGAGGTGTAGGAAAAGTTGTTGGAAAAATAATCCAGGAAAGCCCAGCCGATCTGAACCAGTGCCGGGGTATTGCCGGTAGCGGCTTCAGCCTGCAGGTTCTGCATCAGTCCCTTATACATATCCGGGTTATATTTAGCAACAACTTCAATGTGGTCATTGTTCTCATTAAAGTTTTTTACCAGTTCATCTACGGTCAGTCCGCCCTGGTTCTCTGCATTACAGTGCCAGTACTCGATAACGGTTTTGGAACCATTGCCGGAAGCGGTGCTCTCGGCGGAAGTGGTGGCTTCGGAAGAGGCGGAACCTGCTGTGGTATCTGCGGAAGTAGACTGACTGGATGAACCGCATCCGGTCAGAGAGATCATGGCACCAGCCATGCAAAGTGCTGTGAGACATTTTAGATTTTTTTTCATAATGTTTTTCTCCTCGTGTTAGTCTGGCAATAGGATTGGTTATGTGTTTCACAGTTTCCGATTATAGTGTTGTATGGCCTTGACATCTATCATGAAACAGTAAAAACATTGTAAGTTTTTAAACAAGAAACTAGGAAAAATGCAAATAATTGTTAAGTATGTTAATTCTAAGAAAAATACCAAATTTGCAAGTTTGAAATTTTTGATTTTAGTGGAATGTTAAGATTAGCGAACGGGCAATAGATTATTTCCGCAAAACACCAATATCATCAGCATCGAGTACGATGATAATGAATACGGATTTTCTTCGATGTGAGAGTTCGGAAAAGATTGGATTAAGGATTCGATTCTTATACTGCAGTCAAAATCAAATATTCGGAGAAATCTTCTGATTTTGACTGTTCTGGGGAAATTCTAATAATTCGAGTTCAAATCTTTAGTTTGATATTGTTGCACTTGTGTAATAAACCATTCTGTGATAAGTTGTATCTATCTGCACTTTCTATACTTAGATAAGGGGGATTTTTTCATGTCTCAAGAATACATTACCTTTACAATCGGCCAGAAAAAGAATATTGCCCTGATTGCTCATGACAACGAAAAACAGAAACTGATTGCATGGTGTAAAGAACACAAAGCTGAGCTAGAGAAGCATAATCTTTACGGAACAGGTACAACGGCCCGCATGATCACAGATCAGACTGGACTTACAGTAAAAGGTTATAACAGCGGCCCATTAGGTGGAGACCAACAGATCGGTGCTAAGATTGTGGAGGGTGTCATTGACTTCGTGATTTTCTTTTCGGATCCGCTGACAGCGCAACCTCATGATCCAGATGTAAAAGCCCTGATGAGGATTTCCCAGGTCTACGATATTCCAATGGCCGTCAATAAATCCACTGCGGATTTTATGATTACATCCTGTTATATGAATCTTGATTACAAGCATGAAGTGATCAATTTCAAACAGCATATTGCAGATCGGGCAGAAACACTGTAAGTACCTGCCTGAACCACGCAATGAGACCGGTCCGTCACGCCGGTCTTATATTTTTCTTTATCAGAGATATGCTGTAGCCCGGGTCATACATTTTAGCTGTTTCTGTTGCTTCTGAAGAGCTCATTCAGGAGCCAATTCCAATACTTTTTTCCTTTCAGAATGCCCGTATATGAAAAATTTGAATTATTGGAAGCAACTAAGCGTGGAAAAGAATCATTTAAGCGCTAACGAGGTTTCACCCGCTTTGGTTCATTTCGAGGAAAAAGAATGGCACCGGAACCGAAACTCCGATGCCTGTACATTTTCCTGTTTCATTTTGCGCCGTTAATCCTCTAATTCCCGGTCTATGAATTTTGCGGTTTTTAATACAAACTGAGCCACCTATTCTTTTGTCCAATCTTCAACTTCTAAGTCATCAACTCGGAAGAACTCTCTGGTATTATTTGTCACAAGAACCAACCCTTCTGATCTCGCATGACCGGCAATCAGCATATCCATCGGACCAATTGGTGTTCCCTTTCGTTCAAGGTCTGCACGAACCTTTCCGTATTCTTCTGCAGCATAATTGTCAAACTGAAGAATAGAAATAGACGACAAGAACAATGTAATTGCTACACGGTTGCGTTCCACCGCCTGACTCTTTTCCACTCCATGCATCAGTTCTCCATAAGTAATGGACGAGATACACATATCGTCTGGATCATGCTTCAGAAAATTTTTTATGACTTCGGGCGGCTTATGCTTGATTGCATAGATACAAATATTAGTGTCCAGCATATACTTCATAGAGCTTCACGCTCCTGTACCGCAGGCTGTTCTCTGCCATCACTCATGAAGTCATCCGAGAACAGTTCCAAGCTGTTCAGGAAAGCGGACCACTTGTTTTCCTTCGGCATCAGAATAACAATATCACCGACCTTATTAATCGCCACTTCATCACCATTGAAGCGATATTCCTTCGGAAGTCGAACCGCTTGGCTCCGACCATTTTCAAATAACTTTGCAGTCATCATAGTAATGCACCTCCTTATATTATTAGTATATATCGTGGTATATATTTTGTCAAGTTATTCTCTGCGTTTCCAGGGATTTCGCTTTTAGCACTGTATATTTATAAATAGTACCCCTCCAACACTATTTTTCTTTTGCTTCCTGAATAGCTGAATGCAAACAAAGTTCCCCCTTAGCTCGTTTCAAGGCGCCTGTTCTTATTTTCCCACTGACATACTATCCGCCTTTTTCATACAAGATACATTTTACTTTTTCCAACAATAGCTCATCACAAAACTTCCGGTTTACACTTTTTCGGCTGTTCACACTTTCTTTAAATCTTTGAATACAACGATACGGCAATTTCTGAAGAACTCCTTCCTGAGTCCATTCTAACATTTTTTTGCTTTCCGAATGCCCGTATATGTAAAATTTGATAATTCTGCCCAATAAACAGAAATATGTAAGAAATTGTTAATCTCATCTTTCTTGTCAGATATTCCTATTATTTCTATAATGAAAGTAAATACAAAATTGGAAATTCGCCTGTTTTCCGGAAAGGAGATGACATGATGAAACAAAAGAAGCGAGTCTGGATGTCCTTTAATTTATGGGAAGCAAATGTATTTGAACAGTACCTGGAAGAAATGGCAGCGCAGGGCTGGTTTCTGGAGAGCGTTGGCGGTTCTGTCATGAAGTTTCATAGAGCAGAACCTGCAAAGAGAAGATATGCAGCCCTTCTGGTTCCGGGAAGTTCTTCCCTCACAGGCGCGGACAGCTGGAAAGCAGAGCAGTTCCGTAAGCAGTGCCAGGAAGCCGGCTGGAATTTTGAATGCAGCGGTACTTTCTGGCAGATTTTTTATACGACGGATGATGCAGTGGAGCGTACAGGGGACATGACCGAAGAAAAGCAGTTCCTGATCCAGAAATCGCTTTCCTGGACCTGGTCTGTGAAGCTTTGTTACCCTGTTCTGATCGTATTAGAGGCATGGGCGGTATACCGATACTTGCAAAATCCAGGGAAACTGTTTTCCGATTCCATGCTGCTTCTTCTTAATCTTCTTATGGTTGGGATCTTTGTGTCCTGGATCGTTTCATATGTACGGATTTTCTGGTGGGTTTATAAGACTACCTCTGCTTTCAAAAAAGGGGAACCACTTCCGAAAATGGATCTTAGGCGAAAGGTAAACTTTAAAAAGCGCATTATTCTATTTGACGGCATCCTGATACTGGGGGGCCTGGCATTTTCTTCTTCCATGAGTGCCTTTGTCGGATTTATGATCTCTTCCGTACTCATTGTAGCAATTTCATTTTTTATGAGAAACTGGATCCGAAATAATGGAAGTGGTGATAACCGCGATGACTGGATTGGATACCTGGTTGGCGTCGCTGTGGTCTGCATGATCACCATTCCCCTGTGTAACGCGGCCACGTCACATTTTCTGGGAGAGGAAGAACCGGACGCTGATAAAAAGCAGACCATATTTGCAAGCTGCCAGAATGATGAATTTAAAATAAATGGTTCTGGAACGCCGGTAGGCGTTACCATATACAAAAGTCCCATTCCATGGATCATTCGCAAAACCAGCGAGTGTTATCCAAAAGACATGTCCGATTTGTGGGACCAGACAGAGCAGAAACTTCCGGCCGAAATGGAAAGTCTTTCAAATGGTATGGAAGTGGCCTGGTACCGCTATATGTTCCGGAAAGATGAAACTAATCCGGATCCAGAAAGCAATGCTTCCGTGAATAAGGAGGAACCTGCTCTGGATGAGGTAATTTTAAAAGATAAATCACACCTGATCATTCTGGATTTCGGTGGTGGAACAGATCTGGCCGGCCTGAAGGAAGCAGTGGCTGCTTTCGAAGAGGATGATAAACCATATATGGGGGCACCGAAAATAGTTCTTGATGGACATAACTATTTTGCAACGGAATTATGTATTGTGAACGAGGTGCCTGAAAGGTATTTATATGCCGGCGAATTAACTGACCAGGAGAAGAAATATGCTTTCATTGATGGAAGCAAGTACTATACACCAAATAGTGATGGAGTGCCTGAAGACTTTTATATTTATCAGGAGTGTGGGACTCCAGTAAGCGAACACGAAGTGGATAATACTAAACGTCAGTGGGCGTATGTCAAATGGAGACTGGAAGATTAACAATATTGAGAGGTATCTATATGGAAAATAAGAGATTTGAAATTACTGAAACCGCTGGAAGTGTAAAGGGTTTTTATGTGGTAGTAGATAAAGAAACCGGTGTCAATTATGTTGTTGCAAAGTTTGGCACTGGTGTTGGCATTTGCCCTTTAATTGATAAAAATGGAAAACCCATTGTTACAGAGTAATTGCCTATAGAAAAGAGGTTTCCCACGCAACATGAACATCGGTTGCCTTCGAAATGAGTGATCAGCAAGCCGATGTCTCCTTTGATAGATATTGCCGTTTTGAACTGGAATCAACTGTATTCCTTTATTGTGAACGATTCCAATTGTATTTCTGTAAAGATTACGGATGAAACCAGGTACTCATGAAGAAATTATTATAGAAGAAGATGCTTATCCGTATGTATTCTATTTGGCATCTATTCCTTCGGAGTACATTTTTATTGATGCCGAAGGAAATGCACTTAATGACAACTACTGGCTTATAGGACTGTGAAATCAGGATTTGGAGGTAAAAAGCATGATGAAGCTCGATAATTTTATTAATATGATGACAGGACACTTTAATAACAAAGAGCAGTTTGATAATATGCAGAGAGAAGGGAAAACATATCCTTATGCAGAACACATTAATACAATCTGTAATGAGAAAATTATGAACCTTCCTAAAGATTTTAATGGTAAATTTGTTGTTGAAGAAAGCTACTATGAGACAAATGGTAAACGCCATGCTTCCCCACATCTTTTCCTTATTACAGAGAAAGAAGATGGAATTGTGTTATATTCTTATGAAATACCAGAAGGAGAAGATAAAAGTACGTTTTCATATGATTCTATGAAAAATGCTGACTACACTGAATTGAAAAAATCTGAAAAATTCACTCCGGCGCTCTATCATGAAAAAGATGGAATCTGGGAAGGAGGCAGTACAAGCCAGTTTTCACCGGTAATGACATTTAAACTTTGGGAAAAGTTTTCTGATAGTTGTCTGGAGGTATCTGAAAGCATGGAAGTTAATGGAAAGAAAACTTTTGGATATGATGAACCAATTATCTATAAGCGAGTATAATCCACAGCTGGAATATTGCGATAAATTCCAAATTTGCAGAATCAAGAAAATCTGAATTATGAAAGAAGAGTTTGCTTATGGGACAGATAGCAAATCAAATGGCATTAGAATTATTTTTTAAGATTAAAGAGCGAATAAAAGAAAAAAAGAAGCAAAAACAAGCCAATAAAAACAATGGTTCAAAGAAATAGACAACTTACAGTTTGCCGATGCCAAAAAGTAAAAACAGTATATCGCGGAGGCGATGGCATGAATAAACTATACGATTTATTAAAATATATTATCTATGCGAGTTTCTATGTGATTGTGATTAAAACGGGTATGGATTTCTATGAGTATAAGCGCTTTCCGAAACTATACGAATCGTATTCTTCACCGTGGTATACAGAAACATTACTGTATATCGCTGCTTCACTTTTCGTGATTGTCGTATGTTTTGTGCTCAGAGTGATCCTTGGACGAAAGATGAAGAAGAGGTGAGCTATATGTTTATGATGTTTGAGTTTATGTTTCCGATTATCTTCGTAATGGTTTTCGGCATGATCATCTTCCAGTTTGCGACAGGAATCGGAACATGGCATAAAAACAATCAGTCACCGCGTTTGTCGGTGAATGCAACCATCGTCGCAAAGCGTGAAAGTATCACACATCATAGCCATGCAAATGCGGGTGACCTGTCTGGAACGCATGGCTACCATTCGACTTCAAGTACCAGCTACTATGTCACGTTTCAGGTAGCGAGCGGTGACCGGATGGAACTGCCGGTTACTGGCAGTGAATATGGAATGCTGGCGGAAGGCGACATTGGGAAACTTACGTTTCAGGGAACGAGATATCTGTCATTTGAGCGCGTGTGATTCTGGAGTTGATAGTGTGAAAGAACCTAGGATTTACAAAGAGGGGGCACTATGAAAAAGAAACAATGCATCTTTTTTGCTCTTATATTGATAATCGTAGTTGGTTCAGTAGTAATTATCTTAAACATACCAGATAATCAGCAAACATCATTTGTTGTCGATGGAAATAATTGGTCGGGCGAAGTTGTCAATGGAGGTTCTTTGCTGTTGGAGCTGAATAATGATGATAATCGTAAAGAATGGTCAATCACATTGAAACCAGAAATCTTTGTAAGCGATTATCACAACATTGCGGGAACTATTTCAGAGTTTCATATAATTGCCTTGAATGACGGAAAGGGTGAAATGGTATTTCAGTGCACAAATGATGATGGCCGCACTGACAAGTATATACTTGAGCTTTCCATTTCACGTCATCAAAAAAAATATCTCCAAATTGATTCCATTTCCTTCAAAAAGAGCGAATGACAATTCAAATTTCAGAGGTGGTTTTATGTGGTTCTGGTGGTTTATTTTGGTTTGTGACTTATTAGTTCCTTTTACAATGCTGATTGCCGGAAGAATGATGTGGAAGCATTGCCCGAAACACATTAATGGTGTGGTCGGATACCGGACACGGCGTTCCATGAAAAATATAGAAACATGGAAATTCGCACATGATTATTGCGGCCAGCTATGGTGGAAGATTGGATTATGGATGATTATTCCTTCCGTACTGGTGCATGTTCCATTCTATCACAGTGACGAAGATGCGATTGGAAATGTCAGCCTAATTCTGGTAATCATTCAATGCATTGTTTTAGTTCTATCTATTTTACCAACGGAACACGCATTAAAGAAGAAATTTTATGATGACGGAACGCGCAGATAGAATATGACGCAGGCAGAAATTCACCTGGCGGGAATATAATTATAATTACCAAAGTGGTGGAAATCCTAAATTTCAAATGTCAGGAGGAAATATTTGATGAACTATATTATTATCGTTGCAGATTGTGACTGCATCGTTTCATTCTATTCATTTTGTGGAACAGAAAAAGATATGCTTAGTGTGCTGAAGAAAAAAGCAGAGGAACGCCGACAGATACTTGCGGAACATGTAACCGGTATTGAATATGATGAACTTGCTTCTTCCTGGCACATAAATATTCTTAGTGATAATCTGGAAGTGACGGAAAGTATCACTGCAAAACCAGTAGACTTAATCGAATGTCTTAATGTTTAGTAGAATGGGTGATAAAATAAAAAGAGGGGGAAGATCCAGATATCGTGCTGATTGTACCATATAGTAAGTCGGTTTATATCTGGAATGGCCCCTCTTCATTGCCAACTATTCGTTAAACCAGTGTTTAGCGAATAGTTATGAACCGCTATTCTATCGTGATTTTGGGTATGTCAATGTAGGTAACTTCCTAACACAGCAAAAATCCGTCAAAAAGATTTCCGATCATCCTGATTCATCCAGGCTTCACAGTTATTCACAACTTTTCAGTTTTCTGCAGTTTGCTTTACGCATCCATTTCTTCCTGATCTAAACCTATGTCGATTAACGATACACCTGGGTTTTCCTTTTTCATGCTGTAAAATGTATCCTCACCGATGATTACATGATCCATTAAGCAGATTCCTAATATTTCCCCGTCCCATGCAATCTGGCGTGTTAATGTAAAATCTCCGTCCGACGGTTTTGGTACTCCGCTTGGATGATTATGCGCAACCGCGATGGCCACCGCATTGGCCACAATCGCACCTTTGAATACGTTCTTGATCTCTACATTGCATTCATAGCTTCCCCCGATTGCTATAATTTCCACACCAATCGGATGCAGCTTCATATTGAGATACAGAACCACAAACTGTTCTCGGTCCATCCCATCAAAAACCGGCTTTATTACTTCTACAATTTCTTCCGGAGCTGCAATACCGGTCACTCTGCGCTCTTTCATTAAATCACGATCTTTTTTCAGCCGGACCCTGTATAGATTGATTCTCTGTGTATTTTTTTTTGCTTTTTTCCCTTCGTCGCCTCTTCTCCCCATTATGTTTTAGCAAGCATCATTCTTTCCAACTGTAGCTATTTCTGCATTTCATAGCTCATGCCTTATCATCTTCATAAGTAATTGTCTATTATCTGTAGGAAAATAATCTTCCAACAATGATGATCAGGAATATGGATGGAACTGCTTGTATTCATGCGTATGCTTTCACTTATAATTATATTATAGGCAGATTACATGTTTTTTCCAATCTTTTTCTAAGTTTATGGTCATTTTTCTGTATTCGTAGAATATTTTCCATATAATGTTTACGTTTACTAAGTAAACGTAAACATTATATACATTCAGTTCTTTAGATGACACGATATATCACGAACTATTATGTAAAGAATGATATTCATACGGTTGTAATTGGAGATATAAAGGGGATTCGTAAAGAGAGAAACCTGGGGAGGAAAACCAACCAGAAGCTTCACAGTCTGCCATATGCCCGTATCTATATGCAGTTAGAATATAAGCTTAAAATGAAAGGGATTTGCCTGATAAGACAGGAAGAAAGCTATTCCAGTCAATGTCCGCCGCAGTCAGAAAAAGTATCGCACATTTATGCAGAGAAAAGAAATTGAAAAAAGCGTGGCATCTGCATTGTAGATGCAGTAGGAGCTTATAATATTTTGAGAAAGTATCAGGCCGTATCCGGTAAAGAAATTGATATGCCCGTAACCGGGCTGAGCAGTACAAAAACAATAAAAGTAGTTGTGTAACCCATCTGGGTAGCAGTACGGGTGTCATGGACGCACCTCTGAAGCTACGGAGCTATGCTTCGTAATCAGATGCTCGGTAATTCAATTGCCGATGTAGTTCACGATATAGCAGAACAAAATGTTCAATGATGGTAATTAATAGCAGGAAGATCACGATTGCTTTCCTCTACATCCATTGCAAATGTTTCGTTTAGTTTCTGCTGGATGGCGATATATGTTTTAAAATCCTCTTCACTGAAGCTGCTTAGATTCTGATAGCTTCGCTGGTAACAACATTTTTCAAAATGGTCATGGTCCCTAAATATCTTCTCACCGTCTTCTGTGAGGTACAGCTGGTATTCACGGTTGTTTTCTTTATTCCTTTTCTGAGTGATCAGTTCTTTTTTCCTAAGTTTCCTTATTAATTGAGAGCAGGCACTGGGAGTTTTTTTGAAGATTGCGGCAATTTCGTTGGCAGTGATTCCTGGGCGGTGTCCAACCAGATGGATGATCTGAGATTCGGCCTGATAAAGGGTGGCAGATCCATAGTTATGAGGAACGGAATCATAGTCTATGATAAGGCGGCAGCCTTCGTCTAATTCATCTAACATTTTACAATATAATTCATAGCGTTCATCTATATGCTGATTATCCATAAGAATATAAGTTCCTTTTCTAATTTTTTATTTCTTACTTCATAATTATAAAGGAGGAGTGGGGGTAAAGTCAATTAAACAGTGCCCATATTTTTGTTTATTTCGCATTATGTACCTTGTAATTCGTGTTGAAATTTGTTACAGTTATAGTGTAGCAGCTTAAATATTAAGCAATATGATCATACAGAGGAGGTATTTGTTATGGCAAGATTGGCAGTAGGAGAAAAAATGCTGGATTTTACAGCAGCAGGTGCATTTGGACCAGAAGAGGCATTAAGCAGCCGTGTAGGAAAAGGAAAGACAGCAATCGTATTTCTCAGGTACTATGGATGTACATTGTGTCAGTATGATATCCATACTTATGCAGAACATTACCAGGAGATTGTAGGAGATACTGGTAAGCTTTTTGTAGTATTGCAATCGACGCCGGAAAGCATTAAGAAGCAGATGACACGGGAAACACTTCCTTTTGAGATCATCTGTGACCCGGAAGGAAAACTTTACAAAGAATTTGAAATCAACCCGGCAAAAGATAAGGAAGAGCTTGGTGGTGGAAATGTAGTAGCTAAGGTAACGGAAGCAAGAAAGCTATTTTCCCATGGAGATTATGAAGGAGAGGAACTGCAACTTCCAGCTGCATTTGTTGTAAAGTCTGATCTGACCATTACTTATGCAAAATATGGAAAAGATGGGGCAGATGTACCGACTCCACAGGAGTTAGAACAGCTTCTTAAATAATAATGGTGACTAAAAAATAAAGGGCAGATGATGCAGAAAAATGTGCATTATCTGCCTTTACTATGTAAAAAGAAAAGAAATCTAAAAATGACGATGTAAATATTTTATAAAAAATCTAAAATATATCTTGATTTATTGAATAAAATGTACTATATATAAAGTACATTAAAAATTAAGCAGCTTAATAATTTAGTACATACAAGAAAAGTGGAATACTATTATAGACGTATGATAGTATCCCAAAGCTACAGTCCATCTGTGCCTGTCAGGAGAAGGGAGGTACAGACGAAAAAAAGGAGAGAAATATGGCAGAGTGTAAAGGGAGTTCAACAAAACAATTAAAGCAGTGTCTTGGTTTTTGGGATTTAATGGGAGCATCAGTTGGACAGATCATCGGTGCAGGTATTATGACGCTATTAGGAGCAGCAATAGCCATGACTGGTCGTTCTGTACCAGTAGCATTTTTGATCGCAGCTGTGATCACGATATGCCAGTATGCACCGCTCGTATTTATAGCTGGCACCGTCCGTCTTAGGGGGGGGCAATATACAATGATCACTATGCTTACCGGTAAGAAATACGCGGGAGCATACAGTCTTATTTTTACATTTTCAAACTTAAGTCTTTCCATGTATGCATTATCATTTGCAAGTTATTTTATCTCTTTATTTGGTTTTGGTAATGAACGTGTAGTTGCATTGGTAGTGCTGACTATTTTCTTTATTCTTAACTGCCTTGGAATTGATAAATTTGCAAAAGTGCAGAATCTGATCGTAGGATGTTTGGTAATTGCGTTAGCTGCTTTTGCTGCCTTTGGTGTAGGAGAAGTAAAATCTGGATATATGGCAGCAGATTCCTGGATGACTGGCGGCATGATGGGGCTTTTCCAGGCTGGAGGACTTTTAACCTTTGCAGTAGGCGGCGCAAACTGTACTGTAAACCTTTCAGCAGAGGCAAAGAAGCCAACCAGAGATATTCCGATGGTTATGATCATTTCCACCCTTTGTGTGGCCGTTATCTATGGTATCGTAGCTGTTGTTGCAGCAGGCGTTCTTCCTGTAGAGCAGGTAGCAGGCGAGAACCTGTCAATTGTAGCAAAAGAGATCCTTTCGGGCCCTGTTTACGTATTCTTTATGTTTTGCGGTGCTGGATTTGCGCTGATTTCTACCTTAAACTCCCAGTTTGCTTGGGCGCCAAAGCCTATCATGCAGGCATGTGATGATGGATGGCTTCCTCATAACCTTGCAAAACTTTCAAAATGGAATACTCCGGTCGTTCTTTTAGGCATTCTCTATGTGATCGGTGTTGTATGTATCCTTACCGGATTAAGCGTTTCTATTTTAGGAAATATGTGTCTGGTTGCTAATGGTGTTATTACATTTATGATCAACTGCTCTGTATTTAAGCTCCCGTCTGTTGTTTCAGAAGCATGGGATAAATCCAGATTCCACTGCAGCAAGAGTATGCTTATGCTGATAACTGTACTTGGTTCAGTAGCATCTGCTTTTAATATTTATCTGAATGCCAGCAGACTTTCCCATAATTTACTGCTGATCAATGTTGTTGTGATTGTAGTAGCATTTGTTTTTGGTACAGTACGTGAGAAAAAGGCAACTGTAGAGGTGAGTTACGAAGAGGCATAAAAAATAGGATAAGTTAAAAAAATAAATATTTTTTACAAATAATATGATACGAACAGGAGAAGAAAAACTATGAAGTATGATTTTACATCTATTATGGACCGTATGGGAAAGGATGCAATTGCTGTAGAGGCACTGGGACAAAATCCAATGGCACCAAAGCCACCAAAAGAAGGATTTGATGTTATTCCGATGTGGGTTGCAGATATGAACTTCCCTACAGTACCTACCATTCCAGAGGCAATTATTGAACGTGCAAAACATCCGGCGTATGGTTATTTTTCAACCCGCAAGGAGTATCTGGATTCTATCATTAAATGGCATGAGACAAGAAATGATGTAACAGGGCTGACACCGGAGTGCATTGGCTATGAAAATGGTGTTCTTGGTGGTGTGATCACTGCATTAAATGTATACTGCTCAAAGGGAGATAACGTTCTTTTACATAAACCTACTTACATTGGTTTTACAAACAGCCTGACCAATAATGGATATCACATTGTCCACAGCGACCTGGTAAAAGATGAAAACGGCGTATGGCGTATGGACTTTGATGATATGGAAAAGAAGATCGTAGAGAATAAGATCCATGCAGCAATCTTCTGTTCTCCTCATAACCCATGTGGTCGTGTTTGGGAACGTTGGGAGATTGAAAAGGCAATGGAAATCTACAAAAAGCATGACGTAATGGTTATCTCTGATGAAATCTGGTCTGATATTATTATAACCGGACATAAGCATGTTCCAACCCAGAGTGTGTCTGAAGATGCAAAGCAGCGTACAGTGGCTCTTTATGCACCAAGTAAAACTTTTAATCTGGCAGGACTTGTAGGAAGCTATCACATCATTTATAATAAGCATATTCGCGAGCGCGTAGACAAAGAGGCATCTTTATCCCACTACAATAGCATGAATGTACTTTCCATGCATGCCCTTATCGGCGCATATAAGCCGGAAGGCTATGAATGGGTAGAAGAGCTTTGTGAAGTGATCACAAAAAATATTGATTTTGCCTGCAATTATATTAAAGATCATTTTGAAGGAGTTTCAGTTGGAAGACCAGAAGGAACCTATATGCTGTTTGTAGATTGTACAGAGTGGTGTAAAAAGCATGGCAAGACCATTGAAGATGTGGAAAAAGCAGCATGGGATGTAGGTGTTGCATGCCAGGATGGCCGTATGTTCCATGGCCCGTGCCATTTACGTATTAATCTGGCACTTCCTCTTTCAAGAGTACAGGAGGCATTTCATCGTTTAGACAAGTACGTATTTAATGTGGAGTAAGCAAAAGACGAAGGATTGAGCTGGAAACAGAAAGGAGATATGGACTGCTGCAGAATAGGAAAACTGTTTTGCAGCAGTTTCTATGTGTAGTAGATGGACATTTTAAAATTGGTACTTGTATTTTGTGTGATCATAGGTGTTATGTGGATGAAAAAGCCTATGTGGATGGCTGTGATCGCGGCATCTGTTGCAACAATCTTTTTGTATGGCCTTTCACCAGATGTAGCGGTTCACGGAATCATAAAAGGAGCCACAGCCAGAGCTACCGTTGAAACGCTGGTAGTATTTTATTCCATTACATTTTTGCAGAGAATGATGGAGAAAAGAAAAAATTTAAGCAATGCCCAGGTTGCAATGAACGGCCTGTTTAATAATAACCGGGTAAATGCTTCAATCGTTCCTTTTCTTTTAGGTATGCTTCCGGCTGCCAGCACAGTATTGATCTGCGGCCCTATTGTTCGGGAAAGTGTAAAGGATTCTGACCTTAGCGTGCCGGAACAGGCATGTATCACATCTTATTTCCGCCATATATCAGAAGCTTTTGTGCCTACTTATACCAGCATTTTTATTGCGTTGGGGATTACAGAAGGCCGTGTCAGTGCAGGAACCTTTATTTTAGCTATGCTGCCTATGGTAGCGGCACTTTTTGCTGTAGGCTGGATCTTTTATCTGCGCCGGGTGCCTAAGGATACAGGAATGGTGCCGGATCAGCCAAAAGGGTATTACTGGAAGCTTCTGGCACAGAGTATCTGGGCCATTGCACTGACTATTGCATTGATCCTGATCTTTAACCTGCCTGTATGGGGCGCAGTGTGGATCTGTATTTTATTAAATGTATTTGTAAACCATTTTAATGGAAAAGAACTGGTTCCGTTTATCCGTACTGCTTTTGAGACCAGACTACTGCTCAGTACACTGCTGATCATGATCTTCAAGGAGCTGCTTACAGAAACAGGTGTTATCACATCACTGCCGGAGTTTTTCTCTGCACTGCCGATCCCTACATTCCTTGTATTTGTGCTTCTGTTCCTCTTTGGAACCATTGTAGCGGGAACACAGGCGATCATTGTATTATGTATGCCTATGGCAATGGAAGTGATCACCCCAGGGCATACAGGACTGGCGCTGTTTACACTTTTAATGTGTATCGGTTATGTGGCAATGCAGATTTCTCCTACTCACATATGCCTGGTTCTTTGCTCGGAAGATTACAAAATCTCACTGGGAAGCATGATACGTAAAACGACTCCTATGGTTGCCTTATTTACGCTGATCGCCATTGCTTATTATGGGTTGCTTAGTATGATGGGATTTTAAGATGGAAAAGATTTCATGACACGGAAAACTGATAACATATGACCTGTCAGGGTGTATGCAGAAAGATAGAATTTGACTACAGAAAGTATGTATGCTATATGCCGAGTTTGCCACTTGAAGAAAATCTTCCAGAAATGCAGATATTATCCACTTTCTGGAAGGTTTGCCGTAAAATAATGAAATGTACTTAAAAGGTCTGTATCTGTTTTTTCATTCGTTTCAGTTTTTCATCTGTATATTACTTAGCAAAATGACTAAGCAGATGTTAAAAGGCATTCGTGTCAATTCAAAAGAGGAATTATCGGAACGAATATATCGCTACTTCGATGAGATCAATGCTGACCCGATTGTTTATCATTGGACATATAAAATGGATGAAATTGATCCGGATGAGGCAGCCACTATTTAAACTATCAACAATTTAATATTCGATGTACTAGCATGGCATATTGCACCAGAAACAGACGCTGGCGAACGGTGGCGAGTATTGCGACTATTTTATTATAGGAAATAAAGAATAGATTGAAAAGGGGATATCCGGACGCTTTGAGGGTGCTGGATATCCTCTTTCTATTTATCACATTGCCTACTGTAATGGTTCAGCCCATCTAAGATGTCTGGATTTTGAAAGGCAAGCTGCCGGAGAATGAGTTCATATAAACTGATCGGAATATATTTTTCTTCCTCTGGATCTTTAAAAGTTCTGTTTTGGATAATACGAAGGACCGGGCTGTTATCCGGGATCTGCTTTTTACATCGCTGGATCCAGGAAAGAACAGCCAAATCTCTGGCCTGAGTCAGTTTTCCGTCTTCATCTTCTAACCCATATAAGGTAAAAAAGAGAAACGTATCCGATTCTGCGAGGTAGTAGGGCCGATGCCGCAAAAGGAACAGGGTATATTGTGGTTCCAAATACCAGCGGATAAAATACGCCGCGGCATAATACAGGATACATATACCTAAAAAACTGGTTTTTAACTGCGGATAGTAGCGAAAAAAACCATAGTAAGCCATGAGGCAGGCGATGATATAGGGGATTGTCAGGTGGAAGCGTTTCATCATACGGTTCGCCCTGGCTGCTGCCCGTAGCTCCTGTTTGTTTTTCGAAAGAACACTGTAAAACACTGGGGCATCCGGCAGGGGATGACCGTGATCATTATTTAAAAGCATCATTTATTTCTCCAGAAGTTTGGAAAGCCGGTCAACCAATGATGACAGGGAGGGGTGGAGCGGACTTTCCGGATCTTCATATAGTGACAGGTAAGAATTATTATATTTCCAGACCTGGTCATAGTACGGCAGCGTTATAAGAATCGGAATGTGAAAAAGCTCCTCTATTTCCTGATCCGAGTACATTCGTTGTTCTTTCCTAATTTGAGTTACGATCACATGCATGTGATCGTAACTGACCTGCTTTTGGGTCAGCAGTCGGCGAAAGCGCTGATTGTTTTTAATTGAGCATTCCGTATCATCTGTGATCAGCAGGGCCAGGTCCGACATTTCCATAAGTTTTGCGGAAGCATCCGTGGATGCCATATCGGTATCGATAAGAATCAGGTCAAAATAAGTCTTCAAAGAAGAAATGAGCTGTATGATCCGATTGAGAGGCAGATGGTATGCTCCTTTCACCTGTTTGGCGGATAAAAGATGGATATTCCGACCGGGGACAGGCGTAAGATAGGGTTCCAGATCCTGCCAGTACAGAGGGGAAAGATCCCCCGCATTGTGCTTAAACAGATATTCCATTGTACGTGTTGGAAGTATGCGGAAAAGTGTTTCCTGGGCAGGGCAGGAGAGGGCCATATCAACCAGACAGACGGAAACGTCTTTACTAAATGCAATCGCCAGTTCTTTGGTTAATGTGGAGGTTCCAACTCCCCCTTTGGCCGAAATAAGTGATACAACGGCATGGCTCATATATTTTTCTGAATTCATAAAACTCCCCTTTTGAAATCTTAAGGATATTATATCTCAGGAGAGTGGTTCTGTCTAATAGTAAACCCGCTTCGCTTACCATAAGGCAACTTGTGATAATTTTTTTAAGCGGTATAATGCTTTTGAGATGAAAGTGGTCGGTGCCATTTAGAAGGTGAAATGGAATGAAAATTATATGTAAAAAGGGCTGCAGCTTAAAAAGCGCATTGCAGATAATGTCAGAATATATTGAGAAGAAGGGGCTGGAGTATCCTCTCATAAGCGGGGATTTGGAGATAGAAAGCTCTTTGAAAAATCAAAAAGGGGAAGAATACCCGGGCAATAATCAGACGGTGTACTTTGATGAAAAGGAACTCCCTTTTCGGAATTGTGTACCCACTGAAAACGAGCCTATAAACATGCATTCACAATGCATAAAAACACGTTCCGGCTATTTCCCACACATTGAAATATACACTTAGATAACGTATAATACGAAATATATTTTGGGGAGGATTATGACCATGAAAAAGAAATTATGCAGTATTGTTTGTCTTTGCTACTTTGTTTCAATTATGTTATGTGCATGTGGAAGAAAAGAACAGGGGAATCCTATTAGATTGCCAGCCAGAGAGGATATTGTATCGATTGGTGTCTCTGACGGTGACAAATATGCTATGTCACCTAACACAGAAGGTGAAGCTACGGAGTTTATTGATGAATTTTTATCTATGCTAATGGATATGGAAACAACCAGTCAGCAATCAATCAATGATGCACCGGTCAACAAAGATTCTATTACGATCAATATAAATTGTGATGGGGCGGCAGGAACTACTCTTTTTTACTATGTAGATAAAGGAATCGAATATGTAGAACAGCCATATCAAGGAATTTATAAACCAACGCCTGCTTTAGGTAATTGTATAACTGAAATGCTTGCTTCGGCAGATAATAGACCGCTAATGGTAACATTTCAGGCATCGGTAATTGAAACGAATCATGATTCAATAATAGTAAAACCGGTAGATGGTTCTTTGGAACTTGATTCAGCAGATAAGTTTTATATATCAAACGAAGAGAACCTTGAATTGCAAATTGGAGATTTCGTAGAAATTAGCTATAACGGAGAAATAATGGAATCATATCCTGCACAATTAGGAGAGGTTTATAAAATTACCGTGATAGAACAGACAGAAGCAAATGCCATGTGGGATAGAATACCTATGGTAAGAATAGATGGTAAATTATACTACGATACAGGGAGAGAAAGCATCATGGATGCACGTTGTGGCACTATGGATGGAGAAATAACATCAACTGTCGATGGAACTGAAATACCAACAGAAGATAGTCAGTCTAATTTTGGAAGTGGATTTGGTTATCAGTATGGGGCAGACGATACAATAGAAATTTATATGAATGAAAAGTGGTTCGTCTTTGAATACAGAGAAGAATCTGAATGAGAGAATAAACGATAGATAAGTCGAATTAAATTCAAAAGGCTGTCTCAATAAAGGGATAGCCTTTTTTCAATTCTCAGCCTAAATTTTCTCAATATTCAGTAGGCAAAATCCAAGATACAGTTGCTCAAATTGCTCGAAAAATTAAGAAATGTATGAATATACACTAAAATTGGGGAAATGAACAGCGGGAACACTTTTCCGAAAAGGGAGAAAAGGAATTGGAGCTTCTTCAGCGCCATGAGAAAACACCGGATTGTTATAATATCGATGCATTGACGGGCCTGTATAACCGAGGAAAGTATGAACTGGATATCCGTATGTTTCAGGCTACAGGGTATGAACGGCTGACCTGTGTTTATATGGATGTGGTAGGACTTCATGAAGTCCTTGCCCACGAACGCGCCCGAAAAGACAGCTAGGACATCACGCAGGAAATTGAAATCTACTTCAATTTTTTGGAACGCTATATCCCACCATCCTTGCAGCCGGTTCTTTTATCCACGGAGGAACAGGAAGAACTGCGAAAAAAAGAAGAACGCAAGGATAGGCTCTATCAGAACTATTTGAAGCGGAAAGCCAACGGTGCACAGAAGCGGTATGAGGACAAAATTAAGGCGAAGAAAAGGGCGGAAATGGACGCTAAGAAAGCCCTGATCCGGGCTGAGAATATGAAAAAAGGTGTTTTTTCTACTGGCTGGCAGCTATCAAAAGGAGAACCGCGCAAATGCGGAATAGTAGCCAGCGCAGCAGTCTAATCATCACGGAGCAAAGGAGAATGAATATGGGTAAGTTGACTTACATTCGTTGTGGAGATTATGATATACCCAACCTAAAACTTTCTGCGCAGCCGGAAACTTCTATCGGCAAGTACGGCAGGATGAGAAAATCCTACCTAAAGAAACATCGCCCCATTCTCTACAACCAACTGCTGATGAGCGAGAAGCTGTATCCACATCTGTTAGAGATTGACCGGACATCGCAGGAGCGCGTGGACACCATATTGCCTCACATGATGGAGACTGCGAGTGTTACGGAAGAACTGAAAGCCTGTGACCCTATGCGTTGGGTGGGGCTGATGAACACATTAACGGCACAGATTGAGAAAATTTTGATCAGGGAACTGATTTGCAACTAAATGGGAGGTGTGGGAAATGCTGACCTTTGAAAAGGTTTTGAAAGTGTTTCAGGCATATCTGGATGATGATCCTCTGTATGCGGTGGTTCAGACTAGCCACGGTTATACATTGATGGCATGGGAACCCCACCGGAATGATTGGTACAGCGCCGACATACAGAAAACCCCGGATGATTTACGGAACGCTTTGTTGGGTACATACGCTAATTTTCTGGAAGATAAGATTACCGGAAATGACCGTGACCTGACTGTGACAGAAACGGAGAAATCCAGCAGAGGTGTCGGGAATTTTTGGAAAAGTGCCGGGAAACTTGATACAGAAACGCCAGAAGGAGGCCGCGATTATGCGTCCTCCTTCTGCTTCGCAGTCTGTTCCATTTTGAGCGCCCCGTCTATGGCACCTTCAATAATCGGCAGGTATTATTCAGGGCAAAGCTTCAGCTTGTGACTGACCCGTTGCCGCTGTTCGCTTTCTTCCCGCATGATCTCCGGGTTAAAATACCGTTCCACGGGAAGTCCGCAGATCTTAATCAACTGGATCATCACAGGCAAGCTCGGAATCGCACCTTGATCTTTAATGTTGGCAAGATACCGCCATTCAATCCCGACCATTTCCGCCAATGTTTTTCGTGCCAGACGCTTTGCTTTTCGTGCGACATTGACATCTGCACCGAAGGTTTCAAAACCGGGACAATCTTCAACTTTCGCCATATAACATCACCCGGTTACATTGTATAATTCATACTTTTCCCGTTGAATGTTACTATATGCAGGTTAGTTGAAGTTTATAATTCATATATAAAAGACCAGCGCCACTCAAAGTTGCTGGTCTTTCCGCATAATGATTTATTGTTAATTCTCTTTTAATGAAGCAATCCATGCTTGGATTGCTTCCACCAGTACATACTGCTGACGCAAAACAGCCATACCTGTTGCGGGAATACTGGGCTCATTTTCTTTTTTCTGTATATTATGTTCCAGATAGGATTTTAAAGTACTAATATTTTCCTCAATTTCTGCTATGCACGATTTTTGTTTTTCAGGTGGCAAGGAATCCAAATTCACAATAACAGCGTTGAAGTCCAGAAAAATGTTAATAGGTTTTCCAGAAATCTCAAACATGAGCCGTTCAAATTCTGCTTCTCCGGCTTCCGTCAGGGAATAAATCGCTTTTTCTGGCATCTTCCCTTCCTTTACGATTTCGCCTCGGATTAGCCCCTTTTCTTCTAACTGAATGGCTTTTTTATAAATGGATGGAGTGCTGATTTTTACCCATTTGGATATGTTTCTATATTCTACCAACTTTTGAATATCGTAGGCGCTCATTGGCTCCTTTTTCAATATTCCCAACACGATTAAATCTATGGTTGCCATGTGGAATCACACCCTTTCACTATGCTTTCTGCATGAAAGAATACTGTCAAATTTACTATAAATTATAGTATTAGATTTTATACTCTTTGTCAAGATAAAACGCCTGACTTCTCTTGACATATACTATAAATTATAGTACTATGATTTATACGGTAGTATACTATAATCTATACTACTATAAATTATACTTAAAGAAGCGAAAGGAGTATTAACAATGAATGAACGCAACAACAAACTTGAGCTTTTGGGTAGTGCGCCTATCCCAAAAGCGCTGATGGCTCTCGGCATACCGATTATGATTGGGATGTTGATCAATGCACTCTATAATCTGGTGGATGCCTATTTTGTGAGTGGCTTGGGCAAAAGTCAAATGGGTGCTATTTCTGTCGTATTTCCGTTGGGACAAGTCGTGGTTGGTTTAGGTCTTATGTTCGGTAACGGAGCCGCATCTTATCTGTCAAGACTATTGGGACGCGGAGATAAAGATACCGCTGATAAAGTGGCAAGCACCGCATTGTATAGCAGTATTCTGATTGGTGCTATTATCATCCTACTTTCTGCGATTTTCCTTAAACCAATTTTGGTAATGTTGGGCGCGACGGAAACAATTATGCCGTATGCCTTGACATACGCAAGAATTTATGTGCTGTCCTGTGTTTTCAATGTATTTAATGTAACAATGAACAATATTGTAAGTAGCGAGGGTGCAGCAAAAACGACCATGTGTGCCTTGCTATTGGGAGCCGTATTGAACATCGGATTAGACCCTCTTTTCATTTATACTTTGGACATGGGAGTAGAAGGTGCAGCAATCGCCACAGCAATTTCGCAAATGGTATCCACGCTTGTTTATCTTACCTATGTTCTGCGCAAAAAAAGCGTATTTTCGTTCAGCATAAAAGAGTTTTCTCCTACGAGGCAAATGATAACGGAAATTTTGAAAATTGGAGTTCCCACTTTGGTGTTCCAACTGCTAACAAGTCTTTCGATTGCGCTAATTAACCGCGCATCCAGCAATTATGGCGATTCGGTCATTGCAGGCATGGGGGCGGTTACGCGAGTTACTTCTATGGGAACTCTTGTTGTCTTTGGATTTCTGAAAGGGTTCCAGCCTATTGCTGGATTCAGCTATGGGGCAAAGAAGTTTGATCGCCTGCGCGAAGCAATCAAAACCTCAATCATTTGGTCTACAAGTTTCTGCTTAGTCGTAGGCTTGGTGATGGCCGTTTTTTCTACGCAGATTATCTCTCAATTTACTGAGGGAGATAATCAAATGATTTTAGTGGGTCAAAAATCACTGTTTGCAAATGGGATCACATTCATTCTTTTTCCTTTCTACACGGTTTACTCCTCTTTGTTCCTTGCCTTGGGTAAAGGTGCGGCAGGTTTCTTTTTGGGAGCATGTAGACAAGGTGTCTGCTTTGTTCCTGTCATTTTGCTGCTACCTATGGTATGGGGAATGAACGGAATCCTATATGCCCAACCCATCGCAGATGTAATTTCCGTAGTAATCACTGTATTTATGGCGTTACACCTTCATCGGGAATTGTCTATGGCTGAAAAACAGGTTATGTCCAATTCGGATATATAATGTACTTCCTCTTGACTTTTGCTATCAACAATAGTACTATTGATAATAGTAAAAGTTGGAGGTGTAGTTATGTCGTCAATCGATTTAGTCATACTTGGTATTGTATTGGAAAAACCGCAAAGCGCCTATGACATTCAAAAGGATGTGGAGTACCACCATTTTTCCCGCTGGACATGAATAAGCGTACCTTCTATTTATCGCAAGGTTCTCCAGTTGAGCGAAAAGGGTTATCTGCAAAGCGATATTGTCAAGGGCGATAAGTTTGCGGATAAAGCCATTTATTCTATTACCGATCAGGGCAGAGCGTATTTCAAGGAGCTGATGGCCTCTTATGCCGCTGGCCCAGTACCCTTGCTATTCGATTTCAATGTGGTCATTACCAATTTGAACAAGATGGACAAGACCGAAGCGTTGGAGCTGGTTTCGGCTTTGCGCCGGAGCATACAGTCCTCGGCTGAATCCAACGAGGGCCATGCGCGGGAATTTACAGACATTCCTTTGGTTGGGAGAACGATTTTTGAGCAGCAGCAGCTTCTCTATCGCGCCCTTTTGGAATGGCTGGATCACTTTGAAGGGCAGTTCTTAAAAGAATGAGCACAGTCCCCCAAAGCAGTTTGACCATCCTGTTTGAAGTTCCATTTTGGATCGGCCTATATGAAAGAACTGATAACGGTAAGTACGAGGTATGTAAAATCACTTTTGGTTCAGAGCCCAAAGACTATGAGGTCTATGAGTTTCTGCTGAAGAATTGGCATAAATTGAAATTCAGTCCACCGATCCAGACCGAAGTAGCCATAGAGCGAAAAATCAATCCCAAACGAATGCAGCGCGAAATTCAAAGTCAACTGCAAGATAAAGGCATTGGCACAAAGGCACAGAAGGCGTTGAAACTCCAGCATGAGCAATGTAAGCTGGAACGGAAAACCAAGAGCCGTGAGCAGAAAGAGGCGGAGAAAGACCGTCAGTTTGCCATACGGCAGGAAAAGAAGAAAACTAAGCACAGAGGAAGATAACATGAAGATAGAATGGATTTTATGCCCCTTTTGCGGCAGCAAAACGCGATTGAAAATCCGCGATGATACAGTACTGGAAAACTTTCCATTATATTGTCCTAAATGCAAACATGAAATCCTGATTACAGTAAGAAAACTAAATTTATCTATCGTCCAAGAGCCAGACGCACAGACGCAGAGCCGATAATACACAAGGTAAGTTTACTTGTGGTTATCGGTTCTTTTTTATCTTAATATACAACGAGAACCTGCCCCGCCCAACGGGGAAAGAAAAAACCGTGGCAGGGCAGGTTGATTTTGTGCGCTTACTCTACATACTCTGGTGGCGGCTTTGATTTTCAGAGCCACCGTTTCTTTTCGTCTCCCCTAAACCAACGACGATTTAACACCGTGTAAATCAACCGC
>ERZ791720.217-NODE-217-length-39377-cov-9.37445_pt1 | contig 39377 bp, 23 predicted proteins | sample MGYA00510048_ERZ791720 | MGnify/ENA primary metagenome ERZ791720 (study PRJEB30046, sample SAMN00715142) | human gut metagenome | study: EMG produced TPA metagenomics assembly of the A metagenome-wide association study of gut microbiota in type 2... | reverse complement strand
GTCTGCTATAGTGGACTGTACAGTCCATTGCCGCAGACTGTAATAATCTTCCGTTCAAAAGACCTTGGCCGACCCGGGGAAACGGCTTATTCTTCCCTTTGTTTGTGATATGATATTTAAATCCCCAAGAATAATAAGCGACCCAATAGAAGCCAAGGAGCGTCAATCTTTGTAACACATTAAAGAGAATAAAACAGAGGTAGCAGAGGTCATTACTTATCCTATTCAAGTTTATTATACTCTTCATCCGTCACCGCTTCAAGCCATTCGTTGGAAGTTTTTTCTCCGGGAACCTCGAAAGCTAAATGAGCAAACCAACTGTCGGTTGCTGCTCCGTGCCAATGTTTCACGTTGGCAGGGATATGAATGATTGTCCCGGGCAGAATTTCTACAGCGTTTTTGCCTTCTTCTTGATACCAACCGCGTCCGGCTATGCCGATAAGTATCTGTCCGCCGCCTTTCGTGGCTTTGTGGATATGCCAGTTGTTACGACAACGAGGTTCGAAGGTGACGTTGGAAATATGCATTTGATTGCGTGAAATGGGAGAGAGATAGCTGTTTCCGATAAAATATTTTTCGTATGCCGTATTCGGTTCGCCGATGGGAAAAATCATTTCACGCTGAAAAATGGTTTTGGCATCTTCGCCGGTCGTATCTTCTGCCCATACGTCTTTAGCTAAATTGAACGCTGCCCACGCTTTAGGCCAGCCGGCATAAAAGCCTATATGAGTGATGGTTTCGGCTATTTCGGTGCGAGTAATGCCGTTCTTTTTTGCCGACTGAAGATGGAACACGAGTGAATTATCTGTAATGCCCTGACTGATAAGAGAGCTAATGGTTACTAAACTGCGATCACGCAAACCAAGCTTGTCAGTGCGGTTCCATATTTCACCGAAGAGGACATCGTCATTGAGTTCTGCAAATTTGGAGGCGAACTCTCCCAATTGGGTACGTCCTGCCGTTTGTATTATCTTTTCCTGTGCCATAATATTGAGTGTTAAAATACTGAATGCAGAAATTAAAAGAATTTTGTTCATACTCGTTTTAAGAGTAAAAACACTTAAAATTGTTTTTACCATGATTTGTTTTTTATTTATCTATTTGACTTTCGGCAAATGAATCTGTCCGATATCCATCGTATTCCTCTACTTTCCACGCCGAGGCACAGACTGTCTCAACTTCGAGAAATTGGCTAAGTGTACTAGACTCATTCATTTTCTGATTGCAAATTTACTGCGATTAAATAAGCCGGCTTGTATATGAATTACGGATATTCATACCCGAATCCTCGATTTTGCAATAAAGTCGTATGTAATTCAATTCAAATGAATTACTTTTGCTCAAAAGAAATCAAAGAAAGGGTTATGGAAAAAGTTATAAAACTTGATGAGGTAGATAAGTACAACAAACTTTTCGGGCTCGAAACACGGCATCCTCTGGTGAGTGTCGTTGATTTGTCGAAGGCAACGCATTGGCCGGAACATTTCAAGGTTAATTATGGGGTATATGCTCTTTATCTGAAGGATACCTATTGTGGAAACATCATGTACGGACGTCAGAGTTACGATTATCAGGAAGGTACGATAGTCAGTTTTGCTCCCGGTCAGGTAGCAGAGACCGAGATGCAGAAAAATGTCCGTCCGAAAGCTCACGGTATTCTGTTTCATCCCGACCTGATAAGGGGAACGGTACTTGGCGGGGAGATTAAGAACTATTCTTTTTTTTCTTATGAAATTCGTGAGGCTTTACATCTTTCAGAAGAGGAGCGTAGCACAGTCATGGATTGTTTTCATAAAATCGAGGCGGAACTGAAGCATGGCATAGACAGGCATAGCCGTCGGTTGATTTGCGCCAATATAGGTTTGTTACTCGATTACTGTATGCGTTTCTATGAGCGTCAGTTTGTAACACGTAAAGAGGTGAATAAAGATGTTATAGTTCGTTTCGAACGCTTGCTGGATGAGTATTTCGACAGTGATGCCCCATTGCAGGAAGGTTTGCCGACTGTTAAATATTTTGCTGATAAAGTGTTTTTGTCTGCAAATTATTTTGGAGATATGATAAAGAAACAGACCGGACAGACCGCTTCGGAATATATCCAAAAGAAATTGATTGAGCGGGCTAAAGAGACTCTGCTTGGTACGGACAAAACAACAAGTGAGATTGCTTACGAATTAGGGTTTCAATATCCGCAACATTTAAGCCGGATGTTTAAACGGATGACGGGGTGTACCCCTAATGAGTTCCGTTCTTTAAATTAGTTTTTACTATAAAGAATTAGTTGAAAAAAGAGCTTGGTCTTTTCATTTTTATATATAAGAATTTGTTGATTCTCAACAATATACGTAACTTTTTAATATAATGATATATAAATGTGGCTCATATGGTAGATTTCTATGAATACTCCACGCCTGAGCTTGTAAGGTTATTGGGTAACAGATTTAAAGAATATAGAATTCGTTGCAATCTTATTCAGAAAGATGTTTCTGAGCAATCCGGTATCGGACTTACAACCATCCACAAATTCGAGAATGGTACAGCAGGCAATATTTTGTTGTCAACATTTATTGTGTTGTTGAAAGTGGTCGGGCAGATTTCCGGATTAGAGGAATTTGATTACTATCTGATCAAATTGGGTAATTCGCCATACAGCTCGGCAGAATTGGAGATGTCTTACTATGAACTTGCTACAATGGCAGGGATAAATATGATGCCTTTCAGTAGTAATTCTTATAACACTTGAACTATGAATACCTTTAAATCTATTGATGAGCTTTTGCGTGTACTTGAAAGAGAGAAACTTCTGCTGAAACAGATGTTTCAAAAAAGACCTTCAGCTTCCCTGAAATATGATTATGCACTCGAACTCACGGAATATAAAGAGGAAAGAATTAAATATCTCATTGACTACGGAATGATAAGAGATAGCGGAAATTTCCTTGAAATGGAGGATGTATATCTTAAATTCTTCGAGGATGTTTTACAAGTCAATGAGAACATAAATGTTTCGTTTGTTGATGATTATCTGAGGTGTCTGAATGAAAATATAGATTATTACCTTAAAGAAGATAATGAACAGCGGAAATATAATTATCACAAAGAGGTAAGGCGGTGTCTGAAAAATATCGCAATGATAACGGTGCGTAATGTGATAGACTTGAAGCGCAACATTGATAATACTTACAAGAACGAACCAAACTATCGTGTAAAGCTTTCAAAACTGAAGAATCTTGATGAAAAACGCAAGAACATCGCGCTTCTCATCAACAGGAGTGAAGATATAATAGATAACACTCAGCCTGTGTTTTTCAGAGTTGCCATGGACACTCAGATGCGTATAGTGGTGAATGACGTGAAACTTCAGCTTAATGATTCTTATCATAATCTTATAGAGATAGAAAAACAGATTATTCATTACCTGAATCTTATAGCTTATCAGAACAGGATATTCGAGAAAGTTCGACGTTTGAAATACTTTCGTGACCAGTTCCTTCTGGAAGAAAAAACTGATATACGTCAGGTTGTCAGTATGAGAAATCCTGTATGGATGGAGCCTCAGACAAATTACAGGATAAAGTTGTCGGTAGATAACCTGCGTACTTCTGCTGTGGCATTGGAAATAATAAGAAAAATCATATCAAAAAGGAAGAACCGGGCTAAAGGTCCTAAGAATATGGCCGATGCTATACCTCAGGAATATATGAAAACAGAAGGTGAAGTTCTTGACCAGATAAATTTACAGGAAATTTATAATGCTTTCTCGGCATCAAGCAGTCATCTGTTTAAGTTTGTAATGAGCTACAATTATCATAAGCAACTGAGCACAGACGACAGAATCTTGTTTTTCTGCCAGATAGCATCGCAGTATGCCGAAGGACTGAATTTCACCGACAAGTATGAAACAAGTTATGACGTGGAATATCCTTTGATATATTCCAAATAACTCTAGATAATTTCCGATAATTACATAATCAGAATAAGCATGAAATATACAGAAGAAATATTCAATATATTGAGTAAGGGCGGATTTATTTCTGCAAATAGCGTTTCTCCTGCAATAAAACGATACTATGATGCCATAGAAGAGGATTTGACCGACTATTACGAATATTATAAAGGTATTGGTTTTTATCTCGAAGGTGGTGACGGATATTATATGTTTACCCGTCAGGAGGCGAAAGTCGACCTCGAACGCAAACTTGAAGCAGTTATGAAGTGGATAGACTACCTTAGTTTCCTTAAAACGTATGATGCTACATTCGGTCCCGGATTTAAGTTCCGTCCGGCAGACATTGAAGTTCAGATAAGTTGCCAGATGGAACTGAAGGATAAGGCTTTCAAACTGTTTCAGGATAAGAAGAAATATAATGAGGTTGTGGAGAAACTTGTTTCTGAACTTGAAAAGGCAGGAATGATAGAACTTGAGAATGAACATGATAACACTTATAAAGTATTAACGGCATTTCACTATATGGAGGATTTGGTGGACTGCATAACAATATCGGAGGAAATGAACGATGAGATATCTCAATAAGATAATATTTCTGAACAGCGCACATGTACCGTATGCTGAAGTGAAGCTGGACGGCAATGTACATTTTATTGGTACTCAGGGAGTAGGTAAAAGTACCCTTCTGCGGGCTGTCTTGTTTTTCTATAATGCAGACAAACTCAGATTGGGTATACCGAAAGAAAAGAAAAATTTTGATTCTTTCTATCTTCCGTTTGCCAACTCATATATAGTTTATGAAGTAATGCGCGAAAACGGTGCTTATACCATAGTTGTAACAAAGTCGATGGGCAGGGCTGCTTTCCGCTTTATTGATGCTCCATATAGTAAGGAGTGGTTTGTTGACGGCAAAAACGAGGTCTCGGCCGACTGGAGTGTGATTCGTACAAGAGTGTCGGAATCGGGTGCAAATGTGTCGTCGCTGGTTACAGGCTATGATATGTTTCGTGATATAATATTCGGCAACAACAGAAAGCCGGATTTGCTTCAGTTCCGTAAGTATGCAATTGTAGAGAGTTCGCGATATCAGAATATACCGCGTACAATTCAGAATGTATTCCTTAACTCAAAGCTTGATGCCGATTTTATCAAGGATACCATCATACAGTCAATGGATGATAATGAGTTTGTTGTCGACCTGAGTTATTATCGGAATCAGATAGAGACTTTCGAACAGGAATATTCCGATGTAATGTTGTGGATAAAGCAGGATAAGAATGGTGTGGTACCTGTTAGAAAACAGGCCGATACAGTAATAAAAGGTTATAGAATGCTTTTGTTTGCTGAAAAGCAGATTAAAAACGGAAGACAGCAGCTCAACTACTCTGAAAGGGTGGCACGTCTGAAATTTCCCGAATTGGAGGAACTGCTTCTGCAACTTAAAGAGGAAGCCGAACGATTTACACGTTTACTTGGGGAAGAAAAATACAAGTTTGACAGTGAGCGCGACAAACTTGTAAAGTTAAGCGGCATTATAGAATCTGACCTTAAGAAGATAAGGGAAAAGCATAAATATTATGAACAGGAACACATTGATGAGGTTATATCAAGAGTAAATAGGGAACCGGCACTGAAATACGAACTGGAGTCTCTGAATAAGGTATATAATGAACTCACGAGTACATACCGGGATGTAATAAGCAAATACTCTTTGATGGAACAGGGCATTGATGCCGATCTTGCAAGATTTGAGAATGAAATCAACAAAAGGGTATTATGCCTTAAAGATGAACTTGGTAAAAGGATTTCAGAATTGACAAAGAAAAGCAACAGTCAGACTGAAGAAATACGCTCTGTTTATGAAGAGAAACTTAAAACACTAGCCGACAGCAAGGAGCAGTTGCTGGAAGAAATATCCAATCTGAAACAACAGAAAACAAGGGTTGAGTGTACTGTTCATTTCAAGGAGGAGATAGGTGACTGTGAGGAACGGTTGAGAAACATATCTTCCGAAGAAAAGGATACCGCTGTGAAAGTCGACCGTCTGAAGTTGGAGTGCGACCGCCTTAGACAGAAGTCGGATGCGGAAACTATGGTAGTTGAAAAAGAGTATGATGCGAAAATTGATGAGATTTTACGCTGCAGGAAACAGGTGGACACAGAAATAGAATCGTTGAATGTCCTGATAAACAACAGCAAAGGCTCTTTTTGCGAGTGGCTCGACAAGAACAGGTCAGGATGGCAGGAAAGTATAGGTAAGATTGCCGATGAAAAACTTATACTCTATAATCAGAATCTTTCTCCTGAACTCTCAACCGATGGGGAAAGCTCTTTCTATGGCGTAAAAATTAATTTAGCTGAAGTGCAGCGTGAGTTACGCTCACCGGAACAGCTTAAAGCTGAATTTAAGGCCAAATCTTCCGAAAGAGATGAATATACGAGAAAAATAAGCCTTCTGAATGAAGAAAAAACAAAGCGTACTGAAGAGATAAAGAATAAGTACAGAAAACAGATTTCAGCCATATCGGGCGAAAGGTATCTTCTTGAAATCCAGTTACAGCAATATCCTCTTCAGATAAAGAATATTAAGGCAGAACAGGCTTCATGGGAACGCAAAGAATCGGAGTGGAAAAGAAACAGAATTGAGGAGATAGAAACATTTATTGGAGGCAAGGAAAAGGAAAGACAAAAATGTTGTAACAATGAAGAACTTCTGAAACAGGAAAGGGAAAAGCGGATTCTTCAGATTTCTGACGAGCAGAGAAAGGCGGAAAAGAAAGAACGCAGTGCTGTTGATGTTGAGATACAGGCAGTACACAAGGAACTGTCCGACCGGCGTATGGATATGGATAACAGAAAAAAAGAACTTCACAAGTTGCAGAATGAGGAGTTAAACGGTAAGGGAGCTGATACATCGGTTATAAATTCCTATAAATCAAAAATTGATGCTATAAAGTCTGAGTTGGATTATATATCGCAAAAACAGTCGTTTGTGTGGAATTATGAAAAAGATAAGAGAGAACTGTTTGATCGTGAGCCGGAGTTGCGCGACAACAAGAAGAACAATGAGATGCATTTAGATGAGCTTGAAGAAAAATACGCATTGCGGAAAAACAAGCTCACCGGTCAGTATGAAACTGTAAAAAACAGTATAAAGGAAAAGACAGCCGAACGTGATGCCATAAAGAACGATTTTTCCGTTCTTGAGAATTTCCGCAAAGATGAAGGCTTCTGTCCGCCGGAGTCGTACACTCCCGAAGAACTTCCTACCAATAAACCTTGCGGTAAGATAGTGGAAGAGCTGAAAAGTCTGATTGTTTCTCTTGGCAAGGATACTGAGAATTTCAAGAAATCGATCAATCTGTTTAACAGTAATTTTACTGCAAGAAATACTTTCAGTTTCCCTCAGTCATTGTCGTGTGATTCCGATTACATGGATTTTGCATCCAATTTATGTGAGTTTGTGGAAAACAATAAAATTACCGAATACCAGAACCGCATAAGTGAAAGGTACGTAAACATAATAAGACGCATATCAAAGGAAACAGGAGAACTTACCCAAAGCGAAAGTCTTATTAATAAGACCATTAAAGATATTAATGACGATTTTGTCAAACGTAATTTCGCAGGAGTTATCCGCAGTATCGAACTCAGGCCTTTGCCGAGTAACGACAAGCTTATGCAGCTTCTTATAGAAATAAAGAATTTCAATGATGAGAACACCTTCAACATGGGTGGAATGGACTTATTCTCACAGGATTCGCGCGAGAACGTGAATCTCAGGGCTGTAAAATATCTTAATGCTTTCAGCAAACTGCTAAAGGATGAGCCTTCCAGAAAGAGTCTTGTCGTTTCTGATACCTTTAATCTGCAGTTCCGCATTATCGAAAATGATAACGACACAGGCTGGGTAGAGAAAATAGCGAATGTAGGTTCCGATGGTACAGACATACTGGTTAAGGCTATGGTGAACATCATGCTTATCAATGTTTTCAAGGAAAAAGTCTCAAGGAAATTCGGAGATTTCAAGGTGCATTGTATGATGGATGAAATCGGTAAGTTGCATCCTAATAATGTGAAAGGCATACTTGAATTTGCCAATTGCCGCAACATATTACTTATCAACAGTTCGCCTACCACTTATAATGTTGAGGATTATAAATATACTTATCTGTTAAGCAAAGATGCGAAAAGCAATACAAGGGTAGTGTCATTGCTTACACGGAAATAAAAATGTCTTGTAATAATATGGATATAAACAAAAAACGATTTACAATATCTATTGCAAAAAAGTTGCTTTATATGCTTGAAGGAAGAACTCTTCCTTCAAGCTCACTTCCGCGATGGATAGTTGATGAATTTAGGATAGAGGGTCTTATAACCGGAATAACCAGTGGCAGCAGAATTTCCTATCGCCTTACGGATTCTGTGGCATTCAGCAGATATATTTCAGATAATTATACATCCGGCACTTCTCTCGAAAGATGGATTGAAATCTTTTCTGGCGATAACAAAGACTTGCAGCGCAGTACGCTTGTGCAGGAAACCGGCGACTCCAAAACTGTAAAGCTTCGAACTTTCAGGGGTTTTCTTGTCAACTGTTACGAACCTATTCATGCAAGGATAAGGAATAGTGAGTTTGTTATATCCCCTCCGGAAGGAAGTGCTGTTTTCATACAAAACCCCGATGAATTTTATATACCGTCAGACGTGATAGTGGTGGGAGTGGAAAATGGTGAAAACTTCTGTCGTATACGGAGTCAGAAATATCTGTTTGGAGATAATAAAGTTTTGTTTGTCTCCAGATACCCTCAGTCGGCAGATTTAAGGGAATGGCTTATCAAAATTCCTAATAGATATATACATTTCGGAGATTTTGATCTGGCAGGTATATGTATATATCAGTCAGAGTTTTATAAATTTTTGGGTGACAGAGCAGATTTCCTTATTCCTGAAGATATAGAAGAGAGGTTGAAATCTGGAAATGCGGGACTGTATGATACTCAATATCTTAGTTATAAAAATCTGAATATTATAGATTCACGTTTGAATGGGTTGGTTGAAATGATTCATCACTATGGTAGGGTGTATGAACAGGAAGGATACATTGAAAATTGTGCATACTAAATAAATTGTAAATCAATTTGATTTCTAATAATTCTCTATATATTCCGCATCAATGATGCTGATTTTGTTCTGACTATGTTTTGGTCACATATCAACCCGGATGATGAGTATTTTGTGTGGAAAGGTATGAACGACTTCCGTCAGATTAAGTTTGACGGGAAGCAGTTGCAGGTGGAGGAGTTTAACCGGATGTACGAGGTCTCTTGACTTTATCTGCAAAAAAAATCGAGAAAAGTATAGCAAACCATATCGTGGTGGTTACCTATCATTTGCCTACCAGGTGGAAGTTGCGTACCATTAGGGCGATAGGATTGATGCCTGTATATATGGATACTTGCATACCAATATTGACGTGGAAATAGGAGTAACCAGGATATCTACTTATTATCAATCGCTCATGGTTGATTAGAGAATGATACAATACATTATTCTGTTCAAAAAGTAGTAGATTGGATACAGAATCATTATAGATTGTATAATCGCTGACTTCGATAGACAGTTTAAATAAACATTCTGTGTATCTCTCATACGAGGATGTATTTTTTTATCATGGGATTCAAATGATTAATAGTTTTTGCATTTATGATATATAATGGAAAGCACTCCAAGCAATATCACATATAAGTATTCTGCTGTCCAATATACAGACAGGGATGTGCTGAAATTGCTTATCGTCCATAAATAAATCTGGTAGGCTATAATGGTTACAGCTTGGAAAATGAAAGTTGTACGTGTGGCACCTGTCCCTGTGACAGCATTCATATATACATAACCAGGTAAGGCAAAAGCATAATTCAATAGGGCTACTGTAAATGGCAGCTGTGCTATTTGCACCAGGCTTTCATTATTCGAATAAATATTGAAAAGTGGATTGAAACAGATTATAGAAAGGATAATAAGTGGAAATCCCACAGCATATCCCAAACGGATAACCCGGTTACATAACGGGAAAATCTGATTCTTTTGTCCTGCTCCCAATAGATTACTTATCAATGAGCCAGTAGTTGCTGCCAATGAATTGACAATAACAAAAAACAAGGTGGATATGCTGCGTATGACATTTGTCGCTGCCAGTTCCAACTCGCCCAAATGCTCAATGGCTACGAAGAAAGCAAACCATGAGGCTACACCAATAAACGGATTGAACATGCTCCAGATAGATACACGGCAGACATGATGGAATATGTTTTTATTAAACTGCCAGTTCAGACCATAAACCTTTCTGTCCATTTTTCGTAAAACATGGATAGACAATATTATCAATGAGCATAATTCAGCAAAAGATGACGCTATTGCAGCACCTGCTATTCCCATATCGAAATAAAATATGAGAAGCCAATTACAAGGTATATTCACCAATACAGCTGTAAAGGCAGCTTTGTTCAAGGGCTTTGTAAGTGTTATACCGACCAGGAAAGATCGTAACGCAAGAAATGGGAAAGAAAACATTAATCCCCAAATGCGCCAGTCCAGGTAAGCTATAACAGCAGAATATACTTTCTCGGATGCAATCAGATTGCTCAGAATCAAGGGAGATAATATTTTCGAAATAGCGCACAGTAGAACTGCTAACCCCGACAGAAAAAGCAATCCCTGAAAGAATGTCCTACCTGTTTCTGAATATTGCTGCTCGCCATTACGCCGTGCAATGACAACCTGTAAACCTATACTGAATCCGAAACCGAGCATATAAATGGCGAGATACCAGATCCCAGCGAGTGCGGATGCTCCTAATTCTATTTCACCAACATGACCTAAGAAGATAGCATCAGTTATATTAATAAGTTGTTCGATAAGGATGCTCATCATAACCGGAAAGTTGATGAGCCATATGTTTTTATATGTATAATTCATTGTTCAACATGATAAAATACAACAAGTCCTGTCAACTGGTGACATAGCTTATTTGTAAAGTAATTATTTGATATAATGGCAAAATAAAGAAGCACAGACCTGTATTATAAGCCTGTATATTAACAATAGCTTGAATTGAGAATGCTATTCATTATGCGCAGCTATATGCACAATTGCCATTTCATAGGTTGAACAATCTTTGTTTTTAATATCCTAGGTACAAAGGTAATAAAAATAGAAATAGGTTAATGCTTTCCTGTATTTTTATAATCTTCCGTTGTCATTCCATTCTCCGTAAAGAAGTCCTTTTCGGGTATTTTCTATGAATTTGTTCAGGCGACTTTCAAAAAGTTCAGGCTGATTCTTTTTAATTTGGATAGTATCAATTCTGATTCGTTTATATAAATCAGGGAATTGGCAGAAGTTGTTCCACACTACTTGGTCAGATTGTAGTCTGTGTAATATATCCTTGTCTATGATAAAACCATTAGGTGACATATCAGGTAGAACGGCTCTTCCTGCATCTGTCATCAGTCCTAATCGTTCCATTCTGCGGCATCTTTCTTTATTGAGCTCGGACCAATTGCTTTTTGGCTTTCGTAGACAAAGTTTCTGGACTGTTACATCATCTGCTATTTTTTTAGTAGTACTGTCTATCCAACCGAAGCATAGGGCTTCTTCTACAGCATCGATATACCAGAAAGTATTGTTATCCGTAGGTCTACCACGTTTTACCACTACCCAGCATTCTTTCTCAGTTTTGTGGTTCTGTATTAACCATTCACGCAGCTCGGTTCTTGATTTGACATCTAACAAATTATGAATTTCCATTGTAGGCCATTTTGATTTGTATTTCAAAAATACGGAAATATCTTCAATGTTCATCGGATGACTTAAAAAGATATTCCATTAATTTCTCAATATAGTTGAGTCCTTTGCTAGAATTACATTTTTATAAATCCTTATTGGCAAAATTTTCCCATACAACAAGCGGCAGGTAAGTATACCATATTCATCATCATTGCATTATATCAGAAGCTATATTTCCAATATACACGATTCATAGAGGAGAAAGATAGTAAACATTCATATAGAACTGCCAATTATTATCTAAGATCAATTTGTGATTAGAGGTCATTTTTGAGTACAACCTATCATATAATAAACAGATTTCATATTTTAGCTTTATTATATGATAGGTTAGATGTCTCAAAATATAGTTTATATCAGCAACCACTTCCGTCTATATTACATGACATTCCTTCTGTAATTGGTCTTGAAGCAAGTCCGGCTTCTTCTGGTATGAGTGTAACAGAACCATCCTCTAGAACAAAGCATGGAATACCTGCAGCTCCAACTTTTTTCGCTTCATTAAAAACAGGGCTGTTATCACGGATCCTTAGAAATTCCTTTAAATATTTTACATGCGAACCTATGTTTATAATCTCATATCTGTCGTCTCCCTGTATCTGCTCTTCAACATAAATACAGTCCGGACAAGTATTCATACTATAAATTTTAATCATGATGTATATTGTTATAAATTATTACTATTGTGCTGGGCATTGATAGTGAAAAACAAAAGATGTATCTCAAAAGTATGAAATGTCGTTTAAATATAAAAGTGTTTATTGCTTTTTTATACAATTCTACGTTATGTGATACAATTGTTTTTTGATGAATTGATGAAATGATGAGGTTATTGTTTGGATTTTGATTATGTCAATTTAGAATAAAAGTATGGTTTTAATGCATCTTAAAAAAGTTTTTTGTTAGATACTATTATCCTTTCTATACTATACTTACATTTAGAGCGATCCAGTTTATTTGTTTGCTACTTTAAGCCCTATTTTCTTGTACATTGTTATTTTGTTCTAATCATATTTTTGACAGGTATAGTGTGCAACAAAAATTTTATTTCTCAAGGTTCTTCTGTTGTATAATTTTGTTGGACATTCCAGTATAAATTGTTTCAGTCGTATATGATATATTGGGGACTTTTAATTAAAAAAGATCAAAGTCTGTATTGGTCTTCTATTGCTCTTGATATGATAAACGGCTGTAACTGCTGGAGAATAACTTTTGAATTTAGCCAGTTTTAAGCCCTTTTTACGATTATTTTTGTGTGATGCTTTATTGGGCTGCTGATAATATTTCGATCCAAATTATGGCAAATATTCAATCTTCTGTTCTGTAAACTGCATAACAAAATTACCTAGCTTGCTGCCTTTTTAAACTGTCTTTTTCTAACGCCCTTTTTAGAAAGGGGGAATTAGGCTTCCCTCTTTTAAAAAAGTGAATAGGGCAAGCCCTTTTATAAATGCGTTTTTCTATGATAGTTTAAGGAAAAAGTGTATATCAAAATATCTGGTAAGAAAGCTGTTTTAATTGTCATTTTATCTGTGATTAATTGTTTGATTTCTATATAACTAATCTCTTCCCTATAGTTTCTTATTATCTTAAGCAAACGGAACATGTTTTGCTCATTTTTCTGCAATATTACAAATGGATTTTTATCTATCCTTTTGAACAGATGTTTATTGTTGGATGTTTTTGTTGTATATCCGAGCATATTGATGTCAATGATATAAAAGACTTTTTGTTCAGTGTTTCTATATAGTGAATGAATAACAATTTGTTGAGCACTTTCTCCATTATTTTGTTGGTCATATTTTAAGTTGTTAAGTAATAAATCTATTAGAATTATAATTGACTATTGATGGATACTTTATGTTGGTGAAGGTATTTATAATTACCCTCAATTGTGGATGTTGTAATTATTAAAATCTCCAGCTTTAGCCTTTGTTTACTTCAATTATAGGACTAAAAGCAGGAGATTTTTGGACTGTAATTTATAGATGAGAAGTAAGGTGATTTCTGTTCTTTTATCTACTTTATCTGATTAAATATAGAGCCTTTCGAGAGAAACTGTTTTATAATCATTTTCTTTTATTATATGGACACAGATCAATTGTCAGTTCTTTGAGCTGTTCATCCGAAAGATGCATATTTCTCAAAAGGTTCAACAGTTCTTCCTGGCGTGGCTGCCCCAGTGTCATGCGATACAAAGCAAGCACCTTGATAAGACGTTCGTACTTATATCGATCGCGGCTGAGAGGGTAAAGCGGAACAATACGCTCAATGTATTCCAATTTTGCCCGTTGTTCTTCCGTCAGATCTGCGACAGGAAGGCACCAATAAGGAACAATATCCGAATGTGTACCTTTCAAATTCGAATAAGCCAGAGAAAACAGTTCATCCCAAGTATGATAAGTTTCACTGCCATACAATTTTACCACATTTCTGCGAATAGCCAGGCACTTAAAACGATTGATACGGCCTTCCCGTTGCTCTAGATCCACAGGATTTGAGGGTAGATTCCAGTGAACAATCTTTCTGGCATACCAATGAAAATCAAGACCTTCCTGACCTATTGATGTTGTTGAAAGCAGGAACGGACGGAAAGGAGAATTGAAAGCCTTACGAATATTAGTGGTACGAGCTACAGATTTGTCAGTGACCGTTTTATCAATGAATGGAATAGCAAAATGACAACGCATAAGTTGTTTCTTTTCTTCCATTCCCAAAGAATCGGTTGTATCTATGCTAAGATTGCTTGTGCCAATAATAGCCTCCGTAACAGTATGTCCCAACATCTTTGTTTGTGTCATGTGGGCATATTCATCAAGTACAGCCTGTAGGTTACCTACCACACAGTAATCAAGAACAGATTCGTAATAATCATCATCGTTCTTTTTGTTATACATCAGGTCTATCACAGCTGCACTTTCAGGTTTGTTGAATACTGAGACGATTGCTTTAGCCACCATTTGGGCATCTTCTTCATTGCCAGATTGCCGATAAGCACATACAGCCGGTGAAGCGATGGCAATATCTGTCATCACATCCAATGCATTTGAAGGCACATACAAGTCGTTCAAATCTTCCACTGGCTTTCCATCCAGTATTTTCATGAGAGTAAGAATAAGTTTGGCGTTGTTTCGCCCTTGTTGTGGAATACTACTTATGATAGTATTCTGTGCAAATTCTTCTTGAATTCTCTGTTTTATGATTTTCCGGATTGAGGAAAGTTTCTCTCCATAAAATGTGGTAGGAGAGAAAAGACCGGATAGGGTTCGGCAAGGATACTCTAATAATCCGTCGGCTCTTAAACGATTCTCGCCATAACGGTTCTTCTTTTGAGAAGTATAGCGTATCTCTGCTTCTACCTTCTTTAACTCTCCCAAAGTATATAATTCCGAATAATATGACATCATGATGGAAATCATTCTCGGTACCATTTCCCATGAAGAGAATAGAATAATCTTGGAGAAGTTGCAAGCTTCGTTACTCTCAAATACACCTCCGGCTTTATAGTATGGATTAGAGGCAGGAACCCAAAGCAACAACTGTGTTTTCTTCTCGTGACGTGTACCAAATACGAGGTCGTGGAGATACTTTAATTTTCCATTAGCAGCAGGAATGGGACGATAATTATTGATGGCATACTTCGATAGAAGCAATGCGTCCATTTTTCCATATCTTTTTACGTCTGAGTGTTGTAATGCCGAAGCAATTCGTTTCTTCAGTTCGTATTTATCCATAAAGGACAACAAATAAGGTGAAGATTTGACGTATTCCATGGGGAGATTACCTAAGCGCACTTTCGTATTTTCTTGATTTAGACAATCCATCAGATACTGCCCCTCTGCAAAAGAAAGGATATCTTCCGGCACGACCTGTACGTCACATACACGGGAATCGTCTATAATGCCACTGTTAAACCGTTCCGTGCGGCACATCACTCCATACAGTGCTTCTTCTGCTTCATTCTTGGTTACCACAAGCGGTGTTAAATCAACCACATTTGTACGTTTGAGTGCAGCAGAATATGTGTGCCATATCAACTTGAACCGGTCCATTTTATCTTTTGTGGCATATAGAAAATCCATTACTTTCATGAAGTCCTGATAGTGCTCGTCATTCCCATTTGTATTTAACTCTTCAAGGGTGGAATAAGGTTTGTAGGGCGTAGCGGAAAGTAACAGAATCTTCGTATTGGAACGCTCGTTGTCAAAGAATTTGTTGGCCAGCATGGATTGCTCGTCATCGCCTTGTTCAAGCAACGAATTGAAGCGTTGAAACTCATCCATGATAACCAGGTCAGGGTCGAGCATGTCAATACTGATTTCTGCGAAAATACGACGTAGCTTATTGATCATCTCTGCCCTCTGACGATTATCGCAACCATTTTGTGCGTACTCAATCAATTGATTTGTAATAGTATCCGACAAACTCGTCTGTAACTTACTATACATCTCACAAAGATAATCATCTCCGCATCCTTTGATCTTTTCGTTATAAATGTTCGTAAGCTCCTGCCAGTTTTTTACATTACAGCTAAGAAAATCACCGATAACTTCCTTATAATCTTTGAGTTGAGCCAGTCCGCATAAAATATTATACATCAAGGCACGTTCATTGGCTGTTCCTTGTGCACTGTAAAAACGGAAGGAAGTGGAAGGAGTCAGCGGAATGATTGATTCAGGCATTTCTCCCTGCTCATGCTGTTCTGCAATCCTTTTCTCAGCCAATTTGATATAGAGATGCTGCATTGACAGACGGCTCTCGCTGATGCTCATCCGATTTTCAACCCCTAATTTCTCAATGTTCTGGTCGGCTATGTTGGCATTCGAACAGATATAAACCACCTTAAAGAAGTCATCCTTCTCCTGCTTGTGCCATTCACGAACCAGGTTGATGACTTGTTTGGCTACGAACGTCTTGCCTAATCCCACTTCGTCGGCCAGCAATACCCGTCGATGACCTAAATTTTTATAGATATGCAGAATGCGATCTGCCGTAGCACGCTGAAAATCCTTTACTTCCTGATTCATAAGTGTTTTATTTGTTTAATAACGTTTTCAAATGTGTTGTACATCTCCATGAAATGGTCTGGGATGACTATCTCGTCTGCTTTCTCTACTATTTGCCGGATAGAAGCGATGCGATCAGGGTCTTTATAGGCCATTTTCACCATGTCTTCATAAAGTGAGGTACTAATTTGCTGTTCCAAAAAGGATGCCTTGTCATTGGTTAGCTCCTTTTCCAATTGTTGGCTTTCCAATATATACTGTTCCACCTCATCAGTTAGCATGAATGCCAGATAGTTGATGAACTTTCCTTTCGTATTGATAAAGTAACGGAATATTGCTTTGTCTCTCTCATCGGTTGGCATTCCCTCCGTTTGTATTTTTATCAGACGACGCAAATCTCCAATCCGTATCGTGTAAAATTCTGTTAATGAATCCAGTGCCATATCTTTAAATGTCAGCCCGTCAGCTAATACTTGTTCCTTGCCGTCACATCCTAAAGGATAAAGAAAAACAGGCTCTGAAGGCATTCTGTTAGACTGGCATTGTATGGTGATGGTATAGTTTCCGTCATTAGATGTAATTTGTGCCTGCTGAATGGCCGAAATTGCACGACGCAGCATCAATTCGTTGGTGACATCCTCTTTCTCAGAGTCTTCCTCTGGTACCGAAAGAACCTGCTCGAACATACATTCCTTGCTGTCGTTTATCAGTTCACTCCGGTATTTTTCATACGAAGATTTATAGGGAGCAAACTTCAGGTGCAGTAAAAACTCCACATTCCGTCTGAATCCATTCATGGTGGCATTGGTAGAACCAAGATACAGATGGTTATAGCTGAGATTGCCCTCGTTTCGGCGTATGAAATACACTTTCTCGTGCAAGTCGACAGCTACATCTTTTTCTACCTTATCGGTCAGTACTTCCTTGGGAGCATAAACACCACCTTTATTAAACAAGTTTATTACCTCTTGTGTAACTGATGAATGTCGTGTAATGAGTGTCTTTTTAGCACTAGGATTGCAACTGACCATCTGATTCAAAATATTCTTGTCCACAAAAGGGGAGATGACCAGTATTTCTGCCGCATGATTCAGCATACTTTGTTCAAAACACTTTGTATATCCATCATATCCAGGTATCCCCATAGGGAAAAACTCGTAACTCTCAAAAGGAGAATCACTAAGGTCAAATTGTTCAATGTAGTCGATGTCCTTACAGATAGAACGCATATTTTTACGGATAGTACGGCTATCGGCTTTTGTGATTAACCATGTGAGGAAATCCACAAGAGGTGTATGTTTGACTTGCGCTTTTTTTGTGGCCGGTTTGGTGCCGATTTTACCGACAAGTTCACATACTACGTCCAGATCGTTGGAACCGGTAAGGTTGCGGGAAAGGACAATCAGTTTAATTTGCTGAGCACCGGTGTCCGGGTTCGTTTCTTTTATAATCCATATCTTGGGATGAAAATTGACGAAACCACCTCCCTTTGCTTGCAGTGTTACTTGTACAACGCTCTGCTCCAATAGTGAATACACTTTGGAGTTGGCTTGCGGTACTGCCATACATCCGGCATTGCAGAAAACGGCAAACTTACCAGCTGATTTATTGATAGTCTCCAATATTAGGTGAGGAGAGCGCATGGCTGTTTCTGTCAGGTCGGTCATTGTGCCTAACATAAAGGGCACTGATAACAAGGAAGGCATGTCCAGACTATAGGTAGTACAAATCGCATAATCAATTACAAAGCCATCGCTTTGCAACACATCAGTATAGATAATATCATTCCATAATACATCAGCCATTGATAGCCTCCTTTCTTAATTCCTCGGTAAAGGTTTTTACCGTTTCCCATCGGTAGGTGAGTTTATAGTAGTGTATGCGATTCTTTTTATTATAAATATATGCTGGATTTCCAATTTTTCTTCGATTCCCTTTTACTCTTCGTTCCCGGTTGATAATCAACTGATCCAAACCACCATCTTCTTCAATGTCATTGGCTGCAATGCGTTCCGCAACTTCTTTGCAGAACCATTTCCCACTGTTCTCCCGTATGCTTACAGCATTCAGCACTTTGTCTATGTTCGTACCACTATTCCGGTATTCTTCAAGTTTTTCTTGAAATTCGATTCGCATTTCTTCATCCTGGTATTGCGAATATATATAGTTATAGCGGATGTGCACCATATATATGAAATCTGCGAAGCGTCGGGCTAAATCTTGCAATTCTCCAATCTCCTGTGGCAAATGACGGAAGGGAATCTGTTCAAAACTATCGGCTATTGCAAAGTCAGGATTATCCACGATGTAACGTAATAAGGTACCTTGACATGCTTCTGCGTTCAGAATGTGATCCACAATAAAGTCTTTATCCTCTACGGTCAGATCTAATGTACATTTCTGGGTAAAATCATAATCTACATTAGGAAAAGAGCAGAACTGGAACAGGCCGGACTTCTCATCCGCATCGTCATTTGTATCTTCATTATCCGTCTTGGTCACTTTAGGAGCATTGTGTAATGCCTTTGAAGTTGAGTAGATTAGTTCATATAACTGTGGACTACGTAAGATTCCAAAAGTCTGTAATCCGGAATTGTAGATGTATGCCGGATCATATTTTACATAATTGTTTCCACTTTTACCAATCATCTCACTTCCTGTGATACCTCGTTTGTCCGCACTGCCATCGTATAGATTTTTTGTCATGATTCGTTCCAGACGGATAATTTCCGCTTTCACCTCCGATAAACGGTTATATTGTTTTTCTGTAGCCTTACGATAGAGTTGTGGCATGAGCGAGAAATACTTCATGTGCTTTTGCAGGGTAGATATTCCGGGAAACATACGGTCTGCAAAAGCATCACGGATACGGCCAATGCCGAGTTCGTCGAGAGCTACAGATTCAGAAGTCATTTTCAGTACTTGCATGACTCGGGTTTGTTCTTCTCTGTTGCTGTGTATATATCCTAATTTCATAAAATTGCTAATAATGATTTTTTTATCGTTTCCTGATTCACTGTATCTGTTGTGGAAATGCGAATCAGAGGAAGCCCTAACTTTGTGAATATTTGATTTTTCAACTTATCACGTGATAGTTGGGCGTCATTCTCCTTATGGAAATGCCATCCGTCCACTTCTATGGCACTGAACGGCTGTTTGGTCAGGGAATTATAGAGCAGGAAATCTATATGTGAGAATGGACTTTCTGCAAATGTTTTTTCTTTATCTTCCAGTTGATTCCAGTCGGTAATAAGTCTGGACAGTGGATAATGACAAAGTACTCCCGTATGAGGCAAACCTAATTCAGCAATGGCTTTTAACAGAATATCGTATATTAGATTCTCTGATAAATGTTCAGAGACAGCAGGATGAGCAGCTTCGTAAGCCAATCTTTCTGCCGTATATTGCTGATAGAGCAAATCAAAGACAGAATGCAACTTACTGGATTTCACCTCAAAATTGTTGTACTGAATATAACTGATTAGCTGGCTGAGATTGGAATCCTCTGGCATTTCATTTCCGTTCGTTACCAAACATAATTTGCTCTTAGCACGTGAAATGGCAACATTAAGTAAGTTGGCATCATCCGAGAATTCTGTAGGAGAGTTGTCTACCATACTCATAATAATAGTATCACATTCTCGCCCTTGATACTTGTGTACTGTACTGGATATGTCTTTTCTAACAGCTTGATTGATTGCTTCAGCTTGAGCCCGATACGGAGTAATAATACCTATACTTTCCGATTCTGTACATTCCGATAATACCTCTTGCGTAATGACATCTATTTCACGTTGGTTGAAATGTCCTCTGGCATGATTGCCGGGTACAGTTCGAATTACTTGCAATACATCTTTTTCTCCTTCGTCTGTAGTCATGGCAATCAGTTCTCCATTGTAAAAGCGCTGATTACAGAACTCTATGATTTTCGGATGGCACCGATAATGTTCTCTAAGCAGTGTTACTGGCGCATCCCGAAATATTTCTACGCACGATTGTAGAAAACTGTGCGTGACAGCATTGTATCGGTCGTCCACTTGGTATGTGGTCTGAATAGCCCTTAACGCCAATTCTTCTTCTCGACTTACCACATTGGGTAACTGTTTGTCGTCACCCACAATCACGGCGTTCATGGCACATGATAGAGCCAAAGCCCCCGTCTTAATATCCACTTGTGAAGCTTCGTCCATAATCACATAGTCAAAAACCATGTCTTTACTGATACAGCTTTTGGCCGAATAAGTGGTACTGAGCACAATCGGATATTCTTTCAGGAACTCTTCTGTTCTGCGCTTAATATCCTTGATGGTAAATTTTTTCCTTTGTCCGGTATTATACCGTTTAGCTATCTTGTCCTTCAATAGTTGTAGAGAAGAGGAACGAAGTTCTTTCATACTCTTTTGGATATCTATGCTTTGGAGTGCTGAAGCAATCGATTCCAGCTCTTGCTCTAATTCTGTTTTTCGAGAAAAGTAGTAGGCCGACTCAAAACTGTTTATGACATCTGTCGCTTTTCTATTTAAAAATGTCAATACTTTAGTTCCTAACAAGAAAGCCCCTTGCAATCTGAACCATAAACCTGGCTTATGTCCGTTCTCAACTATCATCTGATAGCGGTTGAGCAAATTCATAAGTTTAGCCGATGGTTTGCCATTCAACCATTCATCTTCTGTATGGTTGTCTTCCCGCATTTCGTTGTATTTCGATTCTTTTAATAGGGCATCGTATTCTGCCTTTAGTTTGGCCTGCTTGAGTTGAGCATCAAATCCTTGTGAAACGTCTTGAAGTGAGTCTTTTGCCAGATTCTTTGTAGTTGTTTGTTCATCAATCTTCCAACCTGTCATAGCAGGATGCTCTGGCTGGTTGGCGATGAATGTTTCTTTGTTTTGTACACTACCCAGTTTGGCAACAAGGAAGCCTAATCCTTCTCCGTTTAATTTCTCAGCTACATTCTCTACAGCTGAGTTATTGTTTGATACAACCAATACTGTTTTACCTTTCATCAGCAGATTGGCGATAATATTCAGTATTGTCTGTGTTTTACCGGTTCCCGGAGGTCCCTGAATAATGCTTACCTGATGTGTTAACGCAGCTTCTACGGCCGCTTTTTGGCTGGCATTGCATCCAAACGGATAATAGACATGTTTGGGCATAGAGTAAGTTGCCAATTTTGTTTTGTCACCTAGGTATTGAGCCAAGGGAACATTGTCACGCTTCACATCTACCAATTCATATTGTTTGGATAGAATACTTTCATCATCTTCTTCCGTAATCAGACCTGTTTCATCAGCCAGTTTGCGAAGATAATCCCAAATAGAACCTTTATTTTTGTCAATCGGAGTACGGGTAATATAGACCTCGTTCCCTTCCAGATTCTCATAATAACCATTGTCATAGGTTACTCGATAAAAAATGTAGCGACCATCTGTAAAACGTAGCAAATCTGCTACATTGTTAATATGTTTATTATTGATGTATAGCCCTTTTTCTCCAAGATTGATTGTCTCAGGATGTGTGAGATAAAGCAAACGTGATGTATTGTAATTGAATACACGTGGTGATGACGAAAACCGAACAGTCCAAAGTCCATTCTTGTTTTGGTAAATAGAAGAAACACGTTCTGTGACAAACATTTGCTTGTCGCCGCGTTTCTCTAAATCTATAATCATACATTGGTTAGAATCCATATATTTTATCTGCTATAAATATCTTTCAATAAGAATTCTATGATCTTTAGATAGGTGTTCAATATTTTTGAATGTTATTTGATTTTCATCGATTGTTTCTATACAAGGTACTAGCCATTCAAAATCGTCCGCAGAAAATCCATATTTAAGTAGCCAAATCTCTGTTATATCAGTTGTCCCAAATTGTATAAAGTTCGATAAGTCAAGAGCAAGCGGGTCTTGTGTTGCTTGGTAATATAATTTCAAGACAGCACAAATAGGAGTTGACAGAGATAGATTAATTACTTTATCAATATAGTCATATGTATCATATACGAGTAAATCATATTTAAATGAATGAGGTGATGTTTGGAATAACGTAACATTCCGTGCATTTCTGTTGGGAAGGGATATTGCAATAGGAGTTCTTTTTAGTGTTAATTGTCCTAGTTCAATTGTTTTTTGTTCTTCTGTAATATCCCCATTTCTATATCTTCTGTTGATTTCTGCTTTTTTCGATTTTTGTTGAATATAGCTTTGTCTTAAAGAAACAATTTCTTTAAAAGATTTTCCTTGTACTCTCCATAGAAGCATTGGGATAGAGGCGCTAAGCACTGTTTTTTCGGCAGGCGTTAATTCTTGTCTTCGTAAGTGTACGACATATATTCTTCTGAAGTGCTCTTTAATACGATTCCTTTCGACGGTCGGTATTTCGTAATATTTATCTGCAGAAATTAATCTGCCTCTCTTAAATAATTTTTCTAAGATATAAGCTACATCATTAAACACATCAGAATCCAGAATTCGTTGTTTTTGAGATTCAGTAATCTTTAGATCATTATTAAATGTATTGTTTTGAATAGCCTCGATTATATCTTTATGATCTTCTGGTGCAGCATCTATATTTTCGGATAATGCTGATATCTCGGATAGTGTACTAGGATTAATTAAACGATTGCAGAATGTATTCTTATGAGATTCTGATATAACTACATATCCATAATCGAATACATTTGAATTATTAGTAGTTCTTCCAGCTCTGCCAATTAGATTTTTTAAGTCTAAACGTTTTTTGTCTTCTGAACCATTAAAAACAAAGTTATCAATCCATACGACATCAAAAGGCATATTGATCCCTTGAATCAGAGTTGATGTAGCAAAGCATATTTTTGCGAAGCCACCAGCAACGAATTCTTCAATCATCCATCGCATTTTTAATGGCATTGAGCCATGATGAAGCACAATACCTCTTTTCATCAGAGACAGAAGAAGTGAGTGCTTATCACCATGTAGCGAGCCGCCAATATATTCTTTTAGCCTTTCAAAAATAACTAATGCTTTGGCATCTTTTATTTCATCACATTGATCTATGTACTCTTTAAAATCTTGCATAAATTCTTCAGAGTACAGTTTGTCTTTTGAGACATAGACCAAAACACTTCCATTATTATTTAGGCAATCAAGGATAACATCATTGACAATTATAGAATCTGTATCCTGATATGGGGAGAACAGCTTGAATGTATTTCCCTTCTTGGTGTAGTATAATTTACCTACAGAATTTTGTTTATATACTTTATATGAAATGCGGTCGACTAAGTTGTTTCTTGTAAGTTGTGCTTCAGGATTTGATACGAACGGATGAGCAAATACCTTTTTTGCGTTAGGAATATAAAATTCACACTTTCTTACCAATGCATCAAATAGCATTCCTCTATATGCATCCTCAGTAATCTGTGCTTCATCGAATAATATAAGGCCTATATTTAAAGATCCTAATATAGGAAAAACATCATCAGCTCTTTCTGGGGTGACGATATATATGCGTCTATTAACATTATTACGATTAACGTCTTCTATGAATTGTAATACAAGGACGTTTTTGGGGACAATTTTTCTAATTGTGTTGATATATTCAGCTATGAGTGCACGAGAGGGTAAAACTATAACAACATCATTGTCAACAATTGACAATAAGGATCTAAATAGAAAGGACTTACCGCTGCTTGTGGGAGCTGAAAAAGAGAAAATTTTATTGTTGTTAATCTCTTTAAATTCACTCGCTTGTACTGGAGTGAAATCAAAACTTGTTGCCTGTTTTATTGAATCACGATGAAACTTATAGGATAGTTCAATAATAGACTGAGGTTCTGTAGTTTTATAGAACAGTCCCATTAGATACATTAATTGATGCTCATAATCTTTAAACAAGTCTGGATAAAACTTCTTGATGCAAGCTAATGTTTCTAGATGGCATGCTGAAACTGGACCAGACTTATGTATATCTATTAAGATATTATCCATTAATTCTTTAATATAGGATATATCTTCGTTTCTTTTGACAATCATACTATTTCTACTGTAATTAGATAGACTTCTGGATAATTAAGTAAAGCACTAAATGTAGGATATTTAATAGCATTTTCTATTATATGCGGCAGGTTTCGTGTATTAACAGAGAATGCTGCGGCAAATCCTAATTGATCTGTTAAAACATTGCGTGCTGCATTCTCTGTTGCCAATACTCTAAGATGACGAAGTTCTCTACTCATCTTATTATCATTAATGAAATCGCGTATTTGATTAAAAGCGTCATAATATCCATTTTGAGTACTTTTATATTTGGCTTCTCCATATACAATTATATCAGAAGTACTTAATGTATGGAAATCAAAACCAGGATTACCTTTTATTTGTTCTTTCCATAATTCCGCTATTGGAATCTTTGTATGAGTAAGTCCTTGGACTAAAGCTTCTTGTGCATTCATTGAAACTAAATATTCACCTAAGTCATCTTTTAGATTTCCAGGTGTATAAGAAGCACTCAGATATTCGTTCGTTATCATATTGCACAAATCTCTAATTGTAGGTTCTGCACAAGCAAGATAATTGGCTTTGTCTATGTCGTCAAGTGTTGCCAACCAACTAGTATCTTGAAGCCATGTTATTATTTGCATAGCCTCAATTGGAATTTCTGCGCTTGATATTTGTGTATCAAGTTCAAATACACAAGGATGAGATGGTAACCCATAGTGTGTTAAATCAATTTGTTGGATATTTACGATGTTCATATAGATTTATCTGTTGAATCCAAATTTATTCCATGCCTCCATAACCAAGCGTTTGGTACGGTACTCGCCAAGTTCTCGGAGTTCTCGCTCTTTGAGCACGCGGAATGTTTCGTTGATACAGCCTTTGCCACACACATCTTCGGGATCAAGGATATAGCGAAGATCCTCAGTGGTAAGACCATATAAATGAGCAAAGATGGCATCTAGTTCGGCTTGCCATACAGCTCGTTGCCCTTCATTCCATATGACTGGTTCTTCAGGAAGGTCATACTCTGGTGGGCACTCTTCTCGTAACTCTTCCATCCAACCATCCAAGTCGTGGTTGAACCAGCAAAGGCGTGTTACACGCTCCACAATGTCCTGTTCGTAACCCGATGCGGAAACCTGTTCGGTTGTAAGGACTGGAAATTGTTTCACAAAACTGATACTGGCATGACTTCCTCCAATTTTTTGTCTTGTTGTATAATCAAATACTAATGAAGACATCATTCCCAAAAGCAGCGCTCCGGGCATAGTGCCACGCTCCACGAAGAGGAGCGTGGCACTATGCCCGACGCCGAAGGCGTCGGGAATAGGCGACACTATAAATGTGCGTTCGTTTGTCGAATTTGTAATATCTCGAAATCCGATAAGCCATTTATGTGTCCATTCCCAAATAATATTATCTTTAGCATCTACTTTAACAAGCCGATTCTCAACTTCCTCTTGTGGTATCCAATACCAAGGCATTGGAGTGTCGTAAGGATTTGCTAGTTGTTCTAAAGTTGGTGTCGGTACTGTATTGGGGCGCTCTCCTTCGGTAGGCCAATTAGCATAGTGATGATTATAATGCCAAATCATTTTTCCTTCATATAGTGGAACATAAATCTGATTATTCAATAAAAATCTATTTCCTTTTAAATATGCCCCTTCATTGATGAGTTGAGAACAAGTACGGAAAAGGTGGGAATCGTTAGACATATGAATCATGCTGCCAAACTTAATATTCCAAGGATTTTCACTTGTTGTATCATTTATCATCACTTTACAACGGCGATAAATCTTAGTAGTAAGCATTGCATCGCGACTGGTACGAAACACCGGGCATGTTTTTGTATTTGGATTTAGAAGTTCAAAATCTGTTGTTTTAAGTTTATAAATTCTTGCAGAATCGAGAAGGTGATCTAGACGAGTAAGATAAAATCCGCCTGAAACTTCACGTGGATTATTTTGTTTTTTCCCAACTGTAAGGAGACAGAATTTAAACATCCGATGAATATCAAATAAGCCTTCTTTATTCTCAAAATCATAAAGAGATATTAACCTGTTTTCTTCAATGAGATTTGAGAAAAATATCTTATTACTATCATTTACTGCAATACCTGTAGGCAATACCAATCCCCATGCCTCTCGTGAGCAATTATAACAATGCTCAGCAAATAAAGGATATAAATCAATATCTCCAGTTGCTGTCATCGAGAAACGACCGCTGAAGCGAACATAACGACTCATGGCTTCAGCATTAGCCAGAGCCATGTGGTATACTATATAAAGTTCTGGATCAGTTTTCTTAAGGTCTGCAATAGCCTGCTTCCGTTGTGCTGCGGTACCCGCATTTACAATATCCGCACGCCCATTCTGCTCAAACCATTTCTTATCTTCCACCTTGATTTTATCCCAAGGTGGATTACCACACATCACATCAAATCCGCCTCCATCAGCAAATACCTCGGGAAACTCAACGCACCAGTGGAAGAAACGATTGGTTTGTGCCACTTCGTTCACTTCTTGTTTGAACGAATCAGGAAGGACCTGCAAACCTTCTATCTCCTCAACTGTATAATCAAGATATTTTATCTCTTGTAATGCATTATAGACTGTACGAGTATAGGGAATATTGAATGGGGTAAATGTCTCGCTTTCATTATCAAATTCAGAAGTTAAGTCTGTTGTATGGAATTGTTTGTAGAAACTATAAACATATATATCACAAGCTCTTCGAAGACATTCTACACGAGGAGACTGCATCAATTCTTCCCATTTTGACTGTTTTGTAAGTTCTTGCAAAAGAGAATCCTCAGGTAAGGCATTTATCTCTTTTACTTTACCTGCTAATCCTATTTGCTCACTATCAATATTTTGAATAGCAATATCCTGACTAAATAAGGTTATAGATAAACCCATATTTTTCCCATTACGAACTAAATCAACATCTTTGAGTGCCTGTTTGTTGAGCTCAATAATTCTTTTCTTAGTTTCTTTGTCATTAGCAGTAAATGCTTCTTTGGGAACACCATTAAGGAGTACGTCAAGGTTGGTCACTCCAACTACAGAGTTACCACAACGAATATGATGATCAAGGAAAGAAAGAGGTTTTCCTGCACAATATCCTTCAATCCAAAGTACAACTTTACAAAGTTCTACAGCGTCAGGATTATAGTCAACTGCATAGATGCACTTCTGAATTACCTCACGAAGCGATTCGCGATAGTCGAGCGAAGCTGGGTTGTCTTCGCCAGTACGTAAGGTAGAGATGTACCAGGCCAAAGTTCGAGCCATGGCCAAAATAATATGACCAGAACCGCTTGCTGCATCACATACTTTCATAGAAAGAAGTGAACGAACTTTTTCCTCGGTAGTCTGACATTTAGCAATGCGTTCCTTTATCACCGGTTCCAATGTAGTACGGATTAAATTTTGTACGAGATCCGGACGGGTATAGTAAGAACTGGATGATTTTCTATCAAGTCCTGCTCCAAAAGTAAAGTTCCATTCTGAGACGGATGTTCTCGGCGTAATAATAGCACGCATTTCAAGAATACCCTCGTATACTGAACCAAACTCTTCTACATCAAGAGATGAATAATTAATCTTTACACGATTTTGCTTTTCATCTCTAAACTCATTTAGGCAAGAGAAAGCAGCAAGAAGCTGTTCATTGGTAATTTTGCATTGACGTAAATAATGTAATGTCTCAGAAGCGAATAATACGCCTCCAAGAGGTTTTATAAAGAGTGGAGCTCCGAATTTTTCATCTTCAAAAAGTCGGAAAGAATCCATTAATCCTTCCCATAAATCGCAGTAACGTTCATTGCGTAAATAGGGTAACTCTGACAAGCCACGTAAGCGAGACACTGCATAATATTTTTTGTAAATTTCCTGGCAACGAACTTTTTGATCATAATCATTATCTGTATCCGGAGCACCGATATTGTATACCAGATTGCGGTCTTCAATAATGAAGAGAAATAATAATCTGTAAATAAAATGAATCAGTTCTTTATTCAAAGTCTGTGCGTTTGCTTCACCATTGATGACAGCCTGTCTGAATACTTCATTACCTTCACCTTTTCCGCATACCACTGCATGGCCCAGTATTTCCATCGCTTTTTGAACGGCATCACTCAACCCGGCACGAATGCGGTTGCCGCTTTCAATAGAACGATTGAACCATTGTTCCATAATACAGGCATTATCCCCGCTGTGTGTAAAACGGGAAGTATGCATCAGTCGGAACAACAAGCAGAATTCAGCATAATGATCTTCTTCGACCATACGACGTATATCGAATTCAATATATGTAAGTTTGACTAATTGCCCTGTATTACGAATTATACGCAATACCTGACCATTAGTCACTATACCATACACATGTTCTGTATTATTTAAATAATCAAGCATAGTGGCTTGGGGTGACTTTTGACGGCGTTCACCTTTGATTCGCTGGTCGAGTGTGCATTTGTCGAGAAGATCTAATTCTGCATCACCAGTTTTATCTCCGACTATAATAATTGGCATTTGGTCCAATTCGGGGCAAATATAAGGTATGTCGAACTTACGTTCGCCTACTTCAATTTGTGTAGGTTGATAATCTAACTGATAATCAAGACTCGAAAAGAACCGCTCCATGAGACGACGTACAGCTTTCGTTCCATATGGGTCGCGAAGAGAGTTACGTTCAGAAAATAGTTTCCAATCGTTACGCAGACTGCTCCATGCATTATCAATTTTGGCCGTGAGCGAAACATCAAGATTAAAATCTTGTTCACGGTTGCCTTGCATGGAAGATTCAGTCTCTATTTCATGTAAAATATCATCTGAGAGAAGATGTCCATATATATGTATAGAAGTATAATCCATATCCAATAGTTTATTTTATAAGTGTGATACTTTGGGCGTATAAACAAACGCAGCTATAACATCCATGGGGAGAATTGGCTTTACTACCTGATATTCTGATTCTGAAAGATACGTACGGTATCGTGCAAACGAACGTACAAGGTTGTTTGCACGTTCTGTGGCAATGTCGTCGGTGTGCAGGCGTAGTGTCGCTTCATTGTTAATCCATTCCAAACGGCGGTTGAAGATATTGCGTTGAGCAGCTAAGTCAATATCACCGGTTGGCTGTGAATCCAAAAAAAGATTTTGGCATTCAGCCTCTGAAATGAAATCATGATTGTCTACTTTCCCCTTATACCCAAAGAATATCATTTCCTCACCAACCAATTGATTATCGTTGTGTTTTGTCTCGCTAATTACAGATCGGACTCGCATAAGGAGTACGGTAGTAACCGTATCAACTTTGTCTGTCTCTATAACCATTGCACGGCAAGCTCCCAAGTCTCCGCCGTTGATTGTATCATTGACAACACTCCTTGAAAGATCTTCTACGAAAGTGTGATTACGTCCAATATACATGTAGTTTTTAGGAGTAGGCGAAGCAAATGAAATCCGCACTGTTCCTTTTTTATCTACCGTCCGTTGAAAGTAGGATTTCAAATTTTCTGGCAGTTCGATAAATTGGAAGGAATAGCACAGTGGAATACTATCCACTTTCACATTGATACCGGCATGTCGTAATTCTTCGATAACGAAATCCCTTGTATCGTAAATATCACCTATAATCTTTTTGGCTTCATTCAGACTTTCAATCAACCGGGTCGGATCCATTGCTTTCGTATTATGGGCAAAGTAGGTATGTGACTTCTTTTCAATTTCTACAGCTCGTTGAATACGTTTATCATGTTCTTCAACCGTTTCTGAAGCCCACTCCATATCAAAAAGAGTCGGCTGTTTAATAAATTCCTTTTTCGTGTCGAGTACAATAATCTCTTCCATAATACTCTCCATAAGCGTAGAATCATTATCGGCAATTGGGATGTAAATACCTAATGATTTTCGAATCTGATTTTGCTTACGATAAAGTACTTTCATGATGATTTTGTCGACAGGATTCGTGTCTTCATCAAAGAGTGTAAAAATCGCAACTTCTTTTTCAGTCTGTCCAAAGCGATCTATACGACCGTTACGCTGTTCCATACGATTAGGGTTCCATGGTAAATCATAATGAATAACACAATTAAAACCCGTTTGAAGATTTACTCCTTCTGAAAGGCAATCAGTACATACTAATACATGGCGAGGTGCTTTAGCTAATTCTTCAATCTTCATTTTACGGTCTTCATCCGTAAGTCGACTGGTTATCACTTCAACCGATACATCTTTGTATTTTTTATTGCCAGATAAATGTTTGGCTATATAGTCTTTACAATATTCTGCTGTCTGTATATATTGGCAAAAGACTATTGGAGCATATCCAGAATTTAAGGCAAACTCAACATTCTTTGCCAATTCTGTAACTTTGCTATCTTGTCCCTTTTCTTTGATTTCTCGAAGGATTGAAATGAATGAACGGAACTTGTTCTTCTCACTATTTGATGATTCCTCGTATGATTCAGGAATTACATCATCATTGAAAAGCCCATCTTTTAATGCATCATTAAACTTATAAATCTTGTCGTTATCTTCTGCTACATTTTCAGAATCATTAGAGCGTTTGTTTATTTTGTTCTGTAGCATGCTAATACCTGCATCTGGACTTGACATCACACCTCTGATAAGGGCCAATAGATCCCAGTAAATATAGCGTTGTTTTATTTTACCTAAAGAACGTGCAGCTTTGACACCTTCACGTACATAGTCTATAATGTTCATAAGGAGAGCATGGTACTGAGCACTTAATTCATATTTGGCATCAAATTGAACGCGAGTAGGAAATATCATATCATTTCCTACATAAGGTTTAACATCTGCACGACGGCGTTGGATAAAATAATGTGACAGTTCTTCACGTTGGCGAGCATCTTCCAATGTGAAATGCTCAAACTCAGGTTTTAAGAGCCCGATAAGTGATTGAAATTCCTCATTATTTCCACTATGAGGAGTTGCAGTAAGAAGTACTATATGCCTTTCTGATTTAGACAAATCAGAAAGTAAAGCATGGCGTAGCTGCTGACTCTTGTTGGCACCTTTGGGCTTAGCGCAAGTATGTGCTTCGTCCACTATGATAAATTCCGGACAATGTTGTAGAAACATTGGCTTTCGGTCTGAAGACTTAATATAGTCTATAGAAATGATTTGGAAGGGTATATCGCGGAACACATTTTGATTGGCACGCATATTCTTTTCCAAACGGCTTATTGTGCTGGAGCGGATAATTTCGGCTTCCAGTCCAAATTTATCGCGAATTTCATTCTGCCATTGCTCGCATAGGTGTGGCAAACATATAATAGCAAAACGTTGAATCTCTTTGCGATCCAAAAGTTCTTTAGCAATTAATAAAGATTCCAAAGTCTTACCTATACCTACATCATCTGAAATCAGCAAACGTATAACCTGGTGTTTCAGGGCCAATATGAGGGGGACCATTTGGTAGGGGCGAGGTTCAAAAGAAAGTCGTCCTAAACAATGGAATGGTCCTGCTATGTCACGAAATGATAATCGGCACGCATTATAAAGAATACGTGCTGCCTCAGGATAACTATTCGCTCCCACATCATCAGATGAGGGCTTGCGAAAATCATATGAGCAGACCATTGAATTTAGTTGGTCTTTATATAATGGCTTATACAGACCGATAACTTCGGCATCTGTACCACCTAAAGGTTTGATAATTAATATATCTTTATCTGATGACTGTTGAACCACCCATGGACGTGAGCGAAATTCAACAAGTGTTCCTGTCTTATATTCCATCTCAATTAACTTATTGGAGTAAATATGTCTGAATGTGCAGATACAAACTCTGCCAATGGTGTTTTATAATACCAAACGATGACTACATAGCCGGCATCTTCAAGCACTTCTCTTTTCTTTCTATCATCTTCCTGCACTTCTGGTAAATCATGAGGTGTTCCATCACAAAATACCACGATTCTATCACCATACATGAAGTCAGGTTGTACATAATATTTTTCTGGAAACATTGGCTGGGCTTTATCTGGTAAGCGAAGCTTATGTTCATATAAATATTTTAAGAATTCGTATTCTGTGCTGCTATTATGATCCCGGGTTGCTTCGAGTTCCTCATACTGTTTATCGTAGCTTTGAAGTTGGCCAGCATTACGCACTTCTATATCAGCATTCATCATGATAGATAATGTATTATATATTTTTCTAATATCAATAAGTTGATGATATGGCTGATTGTAGTAATTAAGCAAATTAGTATAATCTGCAGGAATTAACTTGGCACGCTCTTCCTCAGAGAGTGGTGTAGTTTTTCCATAACAGATTTCATAAGCTCGTTTTACTACAGCGTGATAAGATGCTGGCTCTAATACCAAGCGTTCTAGTACGCCTAATGAGCCTTCCGCGTTCTCGTAAATGAGAAGATTGGGGACTTTTTCTTCACCCATTACATCGGCTCCTATTTCACTACCTTCTATTTGAAAGACATCTTCTATAGCTTGCTTAAATGCATACAAAAATGTACGAACAGCTCCTTTATCTGATAAAGCAAGCGTATCAAGAGGCTGAATATAAATAGCATTTGCAGTTGTCTCTGTAAATAACTTGACGTACTTGATACTGTTTGGCTCTTCCGGATGCTGTTGTTGTTTTTGCATATGAATTGCCATACGTTCTGCGCTAATCCAGTCACCTGTTTTTGTATCAAAGGCGAAGCCATTCGCATTGTCGTCATTCTTTGATTCCAGAATATAGGTCAAGCGGCATGAGGGAATGTAACGAATATTGGCTAAATGAGTTCCATTATTAGTCTTCAGTTCACACACACTTATTGCACGAGTATCATCCGAAGAGAAGTAAGTGTTTAATTGATAGAACTTTCGGCTGCGTTCTTCTTCTTGACACGTAATTTTTTCGCTTTCTTGTGCTACCATGTCTTGCAATTGTATACAGTAGCCTGGTATCATTTTAGAGACACCATCAAGACTTTCTCCTGTGATTATATCTGTATGATGTGAAGCATTCTCTTGATTTTTATAAATTACTCCTGTTTTGGGATTGTAGAAAAATTTGTTAGGCGTTACTTCACCTGCCAACATCATGCGAGATACACGGAATTTACCACCATCATTGTAGATGATATTTTGAGGACCAAATTCTGTTAATGCCAATGATTTTGCCCGGCTAAGATATTCTACCTTATCACTATTTTTATATTGCAGTAAAGCTCTCTGAGGTAATTTTGTAAAATTATATCCTGGCAAGAATCCTTCACTGGCAAAATATCTGTAAGGATAGAATTCATTCTCTTCAGCATTTTTCCCTTGATTTTGTCCGAGAAGCATATCGCGAAGTTCGATTCCTCGTCTTTCCTTTAATAGTGCCTCTTTCTTTTCCTTGGAATTTTCACCATATATATTATTTCTAGTAACAGTTTGTGCTTCTTCAATCTGCTGTTGAGCTAATTTATATAAGCTACGCCAGCGGTTGAGAGCTTTGTCAAAATCATATAAATAACTATCCAAAATCCGGTCCATCCAACTGTCAGAGAACCAATATGGCATCTCTTTGTCGATTCTACTAGACAAATAATAGTCTGATATCGCTTGCTTAAAAATAGCTTTAATCTCTTGTTTTCGTTCTTTTGAAAGTTGGAGATGATGAACAACTTCGGGTTTTAACGTAATGTTATTTGCATTACTATAATCAACCAAATCTGCAATCCCGTTAGATAATTGAGGAATGGGGCATATGGATAATATAGTAGAATGCAAATGGGTCGAGAATAATTCTTCGTTAACCAATTCCATACGTGGTGCTTTTACCTCACCACTCACCATCTTTTCAGGATGACGAAGATAATAATTTTCGTGAGAGTTACGTGTACGGCAGTAAGTATAGATTAAAGCTGCTTGACCGCTACGTCCTGCACGACCGGCACGTTGAGTATAATTTGCTGGAGTAGGTGGAACATTGCGCATACCCACTATAGATAGGTCTTTAATGTCAATACCAAGTTCCATGGTAGGTGAACAGTATAGTACAGGAAACTCTCCATTACGGAATTGCTGTTCTCGTTTTTCACGTTCATCTTTAGGAACCTGACCTGTATGATCTTTCGCTTCCAAATTTATAATGGAAAGCGGAATATTTTTATAGAAGTTCTGAAAATATTTATTAGGGGTATAAACAATTTCATCCCCAATAGTCCTAATTCTTGTAAGATCTGTTCTCACATTTTTTTCATCACCTTTTTCCCATAAAATGCATGAATAAAATAATTGGTAAGCTCCGTCATTTTCTTGAATGTAATTACCCAATGCAGCAAATAAAGATTGCATATAGGAAACATAATCTTCTGAATTACGGATTGTTGCAGTACCTCCATTTATATTCAAGAAATCGCGAACAAAAAATGCCAATTTAGAGCGATAGCCAGCGACCTCTTTTCCAAAAGCCTTGCGCTTATTCTGTGGTTTTACAAAGCATAATGCATGTGAGGCAGTAATTCTGTCGTTATCGTCTAATGTCCATGGACTTTTTAGATTTTCTCTAACTTGTTTCTCTATGTCTTTTGCAGCCTCTTCTGTTCTATCATCAGAATATATGCACAATTTGTGACGCATATAATCCAATATTTGGGTGATGAAGCGTTCCTTATTTTCATCAGATAATCCGTCTAGTTCAGGTATATCATAGAGACGGTCGCAACCATTTTCACCTGTAATTTCGTCATGGAGATATTCATAATTAATCTTCAATAGTGCACATTCTTCAAGATTGGGCATGTTTACTTGCCAGTTTCCAGCCAGATCATCGTAGATGATAGTTCCTAAATATCTTTCCATTACATTTTCTACTTTCTTTGCACGCCCTCCAGTCCAATTGGGGAATCGGAAATAATCGTTATGAGAAAGATGAAGGTGCTTAAATACGAGTCTAGCAATTCTATCACTACCAATAGGCTCATCTGCTTCTTTTACAGCATTCCAAATGGCAGAGCGTATTTTACCTATACGTATAAAATCATTAAAATGGCCAGATTGTAGGGCAGCATCCTGACGAGCATCTACAAAAGTCATGACTTTACAGTCTGCAGGTTCTACATTTGCATTTCTCATTTTTATGACATTCTCATATGAAAGTACGGTTGTTGCTGTGCTTCTACCTTCACTACCAATTTTTGATAACTTAGACCATTCTTTACTTGATCCTGAATAGATAGCTTTTGCCGTTGGATCATACTTCAGTGGACTTGGCACATATATTCCTTCAATACACTCATTATTAACATCTTGAACTTCTGAAAGGTTCCCATATATTGTAAAATAAACTCTTTTTGGGAAACGATCTAAATAAGTTTTCTTAAATTTTCGATTCCCATTTTTATCTATAGTGTACCAGTCCTCTGGAATATCATCTGAATTTGGATTTAGTAAGAAATCTTCAACAGATTCATTCTTGTGGGGAACGATAATATAACCGTTATTTATAGTAAATTCTTGCTCTTCTTCATCTAATTCATTACGCTCATCGTAATTTCTGGGGAGAAGAGTGTCGTTTATAATTTTTACAGAATACAATTCATGTCCGCTTAAACGACTGAACATGATAGGATAATATTGTACTTTATGCTCATTATCAGACAATTCTTCACAATATAATTTTTCATCAACTGTAATGTAACGGTTTTCAGGATTTCCTAATGTTGCATATACATTGCCGGTCTGAGGAATAAATTGATGGATTTTATAAGGTAATAGATTAGCCCCTTGATTAATATTAATATCATTACACCAGTTTAATATATCAATAATGTGCTGAATACAAATATCTATTGAGACTTTTTTATCAATATAATTATGTAATTGTTCAGCTATTTTCTTAATAGAACAAGGAGCTCCTCTGAAGTACTTTTGTTCCTGTTTGTCAAAGCGCAGCGCTATGTTCTGCTCAATCCAATTGGCTGTAGGATGATTGCGGAGCATATCAGCATTTAAATCTGATTGAATAGGAGAATTTATAGCTGCTAGTATATCCTCTTTAGAATAATTAGTATTGGATAAGCCAACCTTCAAAGTCTCATCTACAACTTGATTAATATTATAGGAACTGCCAAAAATACAAGAAGCAACTTCTGCAACCTTTTGACGCTGTTCTTTATAGCTAAGTTTATCATCTGCAACCATTGTGGCAGATGTTCCAAAACATAACACAGGCTTTTTAGCTTGTGCCTTTATTCGCCTAATCAAAAATGAGACATCACTACCTTGCATACCACGATAGGTGTGCAATTCGTCAAATATCAAATAATGAAGATTCTCAAGGAAACAATCTCTGAGCCGTTTTTCATCACCAGCGCGAGTCATTAAAAGTTCCAGCATCATATAGTTGGTTAATATGATGTTGGGAGGCGTAGTTTGTATGCGTTCTCGAACTTGTGAATCTTCTTGTCCTGTATATTTGGCAAAAGTAAACGGGCATTCTTTTCCTGTTGCACTTTCATACTGTTGACGATATCGAGCCAGTTCTTCGGATTGAGAGTTGATGAGCGCATTCATAGGATATACAATAATGGCTATTGTTTTATTGATAGAATCCTCTTGATGTTGTAGTATATAATTGAAGATGGTAGCCATAAATGTACGAGATTTGCCCGAACCTGTACCTGAGGTTACAATAAATTCTTTATCTTGACATCCTAATTCTATCGCCTCCTGTTGGTGTTTATAGAAGGGATTCTTAAAAAATAATCCTAAATCTTTATGAATAGGGAAGCCATTTTTGATCATTTGACTTACATTGATTCCAGACGCAAAATTAGGATTAAACTGAATTAAGGCATCCGGCCACAATTTTTCGCTTTGAATGGCCTCACTAACCTCTTTTCTTATCCGTTTGTCTTTTATGGAAACGAAACTACCGATATAATCTTTATAGCTTCGTTTTAGTTCTTTGTATATATCTAATATATTCATTTGTATATAATCGTTCTATTGTTTTGAGCTTATTAATAGTTCTCGAATATCGACTTCTAATATTTGAGATATTCTTAATAATGTTTCAAGACTTGGTTGGGAAGTGTTTGTGCACCATTTGGATACAGTAGCAGGATCTTTCTCCAATTGCTTAGCTAGCCATTTATTGGTTCGCTTTTTCTCCACAAGCACAACCTTGATACGGTTTATGTCTTTTTCTTTTTCCATAAGGATTTTCTTTCGTTCCATGCAAAGATAAGAAAGCCTATCTATTTTCCATCATTTCAATAGGACTATTTGCAATATAAATTGCGAATTAGTTCAATATTATATAGAATAACTTCTTGTATAAGAATTTTCTCGTATTTTTGTATCTGGAAAATCGTCAAAAAGTCATGGATCACATATATCTTAATTCAGTAATTACTCAAGAAACAATAAATGAGATAAAGTTTTTATCTTTATATTACGATAAAATAAGTATAGTGCACGACATTGTTTATACTATTGAGTTAAATCCCAAAACAAATGAACCTTATGTTAAAGGGATACCTTTTTTACCTTCCAATTTTGAGCACGATTATAAATATTTATTAGAGGAAGGTGTATTAGAAATTATAAAAAGAAAGGTAAAGAAGATGATGAATTTGATTCAATATATGCAAAGTCAATTAGTAAACTTATTAATGATGAATGGGATTATCTATTCCCTAAAGATGGAGATAATATTATTATTTCAGATGAGATAAAAAATATTGTTCAATATACATTTAGAGATAATAAAAAGGTCCCATTAGATTTATTGTGGTATTTCTATGCGTTTAAGTTAAAAGGAAGTGTAAAATTACTCATTGAAGGCAAGAAGTGTTTGAATTCTAGCATTAATTTAGATTATCTTTTTAATAAGTATATATCATTAAATACCCAAATAAAGCCACAATTTGAATCGGGTAAACTGATTGAAAATGCAATTAATATGTCTTTACCATCAGTTGATATGTTAAATTTCGAAGATATTCTTGAACTAAAAATTAAATTGAAGGATGAATTAGCACAATTTTCAGATGTAATCCATTCTATTGAGTTTAAATATAAGAATCAAGACATAAATACAATATCTTCAAATGAGTATGATATTATATTTAAGCAGGAAATTGAGAAACCATACAAAGATCTCCGGCAAAAAATTAAATCCTTAAAAGGACGAACATTTTTATCCTTTGTGGATAAAGCTAAAGACATTAATACTTACATACCGATGATTGGTTCTTTTATTGCAAGTATTCCACTAAAATATTCACTTATGTTGTCTTTGGGGTTAATAAGTTTAGAAACTTATCATGAATATAAAATAAGTAAAAATGAAGTAAATGAAAATGGCTTGAATTATCTGATTAAATTGAATAAATATTCAAAATGATGTCTTAACTTATTATGTGATAATTTGTAGATTCCAATGTCTCATTGGAAATTTTAATCTAATGCTTTCTTTCATGGAAAAATTGACCCTATCATTGTAGAAAATATATTTTGATAGGGCTAACATTATTTCTATCTAGTTATAGCCATATAAACCTGTTGGCGGAATTAATTTAGTGCATACTTAATTCTGCCAATGGGCTTGTCGT